>Ga0097678_1002616_pt1 | contig 13851 bp, 15 predicted proteins | sample ThiBiot_500_plan_2_FD_72847 | JGI IMG/M metagenome (GOLD analysis project Ga0097678, IMG submission 72847) | Wastewater bioreactor microbial communities from Cape Town, South Africa - Thiocy_expt_500_plan - 1398105537976 (version 2) (version 2) ...
AATAATTGAATCCAAAAAAGTACCAACAATAATAATTGAATAAAATGGTTTTCCATTATCATCACAATAATTTTGATTTAAATGAGATGATAATGATTTCAACCAAAAATCCAAACTTTCCAATCCTTTAATTCCTTTATCCATTCTATATAATACTAAAAATATTGATCGATTTGATAAAAAATAATGATGTGTATTATAATAATCATTTTGTCCTGCAAAATCCCATGCTGAAAATTCTACATGATCATCTTTCTCTTTCTTTTCTTCTTTTCCATTTTGTTTTGCTTCCAAGTTATTATTTTGATTTTGATTAAGTGTTGAGGATTTCCAAATATGAGTGTTCACTTCAATTCCATGAGTTGCAGAATTTAAAATAACTCTTTTCAATCTTTCAACCCATTTATCTCTTGTTTGTTGATCTTTAAAATAAATTTCAATTTTCTTTTGGATTTTATCATTCAAGGGAATTAATTCTAATCCTATTTCTTTTATTTCTTGAATATTCCATTGTCTATTCTCAAGAGTGATTTCTTTGCAAACCTTGTTTAATTCCTTTAGTTTATATCTTTTCAAATATTTTCCTTGCAATTCAATTAGATATTCAGTTTTCATCAATGTTCCTTTTGTTTCACCAAAATCTATAATTGGAAATAAACAATCTAAAATTGTAGTTTTACCAACATTTTCAAATCCAACAACCATTAATTTTGTTCGATAAAGTGGTTTTGAATTTGGCGATTTACATAAATCTAAAATATATTGAACAATTGATTTTGTTCCTTGATTTCTAATTTCAATTGGAATTGCTTCTAATCCTTCTGTTGATTCCAATTTTATATCATCAATTCTATTGAATTATTTGATATTATTGTTATTAGTTGTATTATTTTAATTTCATTCGAATTTACACTTTCAGAAAAAAAAAAAAAAAACTCAATATTTTGTATATTCGTCAATTGTAAATTTTCGTATTTCCAAATCAAAGTTTTCAAGATTTCAAGAATATAAAAAGATGTCAATCCACATTTTGTTAACCTGAAGGATTTTATTTTTTTTTTTTAAAAAAAATTGTGAGGAAAGGGAAATCGTACTTTAATTCTTTGATGTTATTATTCCTTTTCAAGTCTTCATTTACAATAAGAAAATCTTGTTTGTTGATTGTCTCATTTTCAAAACGGAAGAATCGAGTACTATGAAATGTTTCTAAATATTCTTGATATCTTTGATCTATTATTTTTGATTGTGTTTTTTGATTGTGTTTTTTTATTGTTGTTATTGCTAATAGTGATTACCTGTGTCAAATTCTAGAATTAATTTCACAATATTTGAGTGGTTTCCTTCTTTTGCAATATCAATTGCATTTTTCCCTTTATTAGTTTTCTTTCTGATTGAAATTCTTTTCTCATTTAACAACAATTTCACTATTTCAAAGTGTCCTCTTTGACAAGCCAAATAAAAAGAGGTTGAGCCATCATTATCCACTCTATTAATATCAACTCTTTTATCATTTAATAATAATTTCACTATTTCAATACGCTCATTTTGACAAGCAATATAAAAAGGTGTTACATCATGTTCACCATGATTCAATGTTTCGTTGATATCAATTCTTTTATCATTTAATAACAAGTTCACAATTTCAACATGTCCTTCTTGACAAGCAACCAAAAAAGGTGTTGTGCCATCACTCCTTGCTAAATTTATTTTTATTCTTTCATCTGCTAATAGTAATTTCACAACTTCAGTACGCCCACATTCACAAGCAACATAAAATGGGGTTTCACCATCATTAATTAAACTAGACTTCAAATTTTTATTGACATTAACTCTTTCATCCATTAATAATAATTTCACAATTTCAATATGTCCTTCTTCACAAGCAATATAAAAAGGTGTTGCGTCATTCCTATTTGCTTGATTGATATCAAGTTTTTTATCACCTAATAATAATTTCACAATTTCAATGTGTCCTTTTCCACAAGCAATATAAAAAGGTGTTATCCTATTCTCATTTGCTTTATGAATATCAACTCTTTGATCATTTAGAAATAATGTCACAATTCCAATATGCCCTTCTTGGCAAGCAATAAAAAAAGGTGTTGTATCATCATTTTCTGCTTTATTAATATCAACTCTGACATCATTTGATAATAATTTCACAATTCCAATATGCCCTTCTTGGCAAGCAATAAAAAAAGGTGTTGTATCATCATTTTCTGCTTTATTAATATCAACTCTTTTATCATTTAATAACAATTTCACAATTTCAATATGTCCACGATAGCAAGCAATAAAAAAAGGTGTCCAACCATCATTATCTCCTTTATTGAAATCAATTCTATTATCATTTAATAATAATTTCACAACTTCAATATGCCCTTGTTGACAAGCAATATAAAAAGGTGTTTCTTCACTTTTATCTGCTTTATTGAAATCAACTCTATGATCATTTAATAATAATTTCACAATATCAATATGTCCATTCCAACAAGCAATATAAAAAGGTGTCCAACCATCATTTGCTGCTTTGTTGATATCAACTCTTTCATCATTTAATAGCAATTTCACAATTTTCAGAAGTCCTTTTTCACAAGCAATATAAAAAGGCGTTGCACCATACTCATCTTGCCAATTGATGTTGATTTGTGGATTATTTTGGAGAAATTGTTTGATTACTTTGACATTTCCTTTTTTACAAACAGTAAGAAGAAGTTTGCATTTTTTTTCATCTTCAATCTTTTTTGTTTCCTCATCTAGAAAAATAAAAGAAATCACTTACTAGTATAAAGAAAAGAATATAAATTATTTACCAGAAAACCCAAGTTCTTTTCTCAATTTTCTCCATGCGTCAATTGGATCCTTTTCAAACGATTCTAGTAATTGAACAAGATCCTTGTCTTTTCTCTCTCTTGCGATATCAAGGATACTTTTTTCTTTCAAATTTTCTGTATTCAGATTCACTTCTCTTCCACTTGCTAAAATATCTTTCACGGCCTTAATCTGTCCATTGTAACAAGAAATCCAAAGAGAAGCCCAACAATCACCATCCGTTTGTGTTTTATTAACCCTCTGATCATTTAGTAACAATGTCATTACTTCTATATGTCCTTCTTTACAAGCAGTGTAAAAAGGTGTTTGACCATGGTTGTTTGCTTTATTAACATCCACTCTTTCATCATTTAATAATAATTTCACTATTTCAAAACGTCCTCTAGAACAAGCCATATAAAAAGTCGTTTCGCCATATACATCTGTTTTATTTACATCAACTCTTCCATTATTTAATAACAATTTCACAATTTCAATATGTCCACGATAACAAGTAATAGAAAAAGGTGTTTGATGATATTCATTTGCTTTATTTACATCTACTCTCTCATCATTTAATAATAATTTCACAACCTCAATACGTTCCCAAAAGCAAGCATTAAACAAAGGTGTTTCACCATACTTGTCTTGCCAATTGGGACCAATTTGGGGATTTTGAAGTAATTTTCTAACTTCTTCAACATTTCCATCTCTACAATAACACCAGAGAATTATTTCCTCTGATAAACTCATCAATTCATCAATTGTAATCAAGATGTTTGTTTTGTTTTTTTTTGTCCTTGGTTTGACTTTCGATCATTGACTTTATAAAGCTTCAATCGAGATTTGAATTCAACAGTTGAATTATTCAACCGAACGAAGCTTGACATTGTTTCGTGCGATTCATCAATTCCTCTTCACTAGTAAACCCAGTTGATTTTTTTGAAAGAAAAAAGAAAAAAAAAATAATTACAAAAATTTTATTTTCCAAAAACATCAATGATTTTGTTGTTTCTATTTCTATATGCTCAAAAGTGCTGTCGTTGAAGATTTTGGAAGGGTTGCATCGCTAGTAATTTGACGAGGGAGTTGACTAGAAGTTTCTTGGGCACCAGTCATTGGAATTGCATTTTCTTTCTTTTTATTTTTCTTCTTGTCCGTACGTTTAACTTCTTCATCTTCAAAATTGATATCTAATAATAAAAAAAGAATTAAAAAAATTCAAAATTTTGATTTTCTTTTTTTTTGAAAAAAAAGAACCTGATCGAGCTGTTTGTTGAACAAATAATTCTAGTTTATAAGTCAAAAAGTATGTTACAAAAGAGGATGTAATCGTTGTTATTAAAAACTGTGCCTGAAGTCCTTTAAAAACGAATTGAACCGCAAAAGCCGAAGAGAAAGGCGACCTCGTTACAGATCCTTTTTATTATTATTATTTTTGGTTATTGATTTTTATTCAAAATGTAATTTGAAAAAGAAAAGGAAGAAAAAAAAAAGTAAGTAATGTAAATATACCTTGAACCGAAGCCATGCAACAAAGAACAGCAAGAGCTAAATCTACATCAGTAGCTATATGAGCAGCAACACCAAAAGTAGCACCTGTTATATTATTATTTTTAATTCACAAAAACTGATTTTACGAATCAAAGATTAAAGAAAATTCAAAAAAAAAATCAAAAAATTACCAACAAAGAACATGGGGAAAATGGTTCCTCCTTTCCATTGATTTACAAGAACCCAAGCAAGACAAAACATTTTAACAAATCCAATCATAACAACAACTGTTAATGTATAAGGTTCCTCGAGTTGAACGATTCCACTATTTCCACCTCGATAATGGGGTAAAGGAGTTAATCCACGATCAATGACATTTTGAACATCAGGATCTCCCCAGAACATAATTGGAGGAAGAATCATTGAGAATGTAGCAAAAATAGCCCAACCATAGAAAGGTTGCAAGTAAGGATATTTGTTTAATTTAAAGCGGCCAACTATTTTTCGTGCCCCTTTCATGAAACCATAAAATACAGCCATAACAATACTACAATAAATTCCCAATGCCACAGCTATTAAAATTGTTTTTTTTTTTTAAATTGATATGTTTATTTAAATTGAACAAAAAAATACCTTCAAAAAAGTTAATAAAATTAATGTAAACAATGTTTGTATGGACTGTGAATAGATTACCATATGCTTGTTGATACATTAATTTGAAGATGGTACTACTAACGAATGTTGTTACAAGAACGGTTGTAAATGCTATTAAATAAAATCAAATCAAATTTTTTTTATTTAAAAAAAATGAGATAACTAAATCAAAGAAATTTAAAATAAAATCAAAACTATGAAATTATGAAAAATTATTTCTAAAAAAAAAAAAGAAGAAAAAACCTTCAAAGAAATCCATTCCAATTCTATGTGGGAATTCCATTGCATAAAGACCACTCATAGGAGCAGCATAGAAACCAGAGAAGGTTGCAGCAATTCCTGCAAGTACAAACTTTCTAAGTGCTCTCTTTGGTAATTTTAGTTTCAATCCAATCCATGAAACACTTCCTGCACCTACAATCAATAAGGAACCAGTAGCTCCAGCTCCAGAACCGCTTGTAAGACTCACCTATAAGGAATGAATAAATGAATGAATGATCAATGAATGAAGTAAAGAAAATGAATGATTGAAAAAAAAAAAGAGAAGAGAGAATTACCATTGATTGAATAAACATTGGGATCACATATTCAGGAGGGACCATTCCATGCTCGTGAAGATTTTTGGCCATATCATTTAAGTCACCAGTAGGATAAGGGAGGATATAAATTAAGAATGATAAAATAATAGTGTAAAATAAAGTAATGAGCCAAATTGAATTATAAACAGGGAAAGTTTCATGGAAGAGGCCCTTTTAAAAAAGAAAGAAGAAAGAAAATTAATGAGAACAATTATAATAATTGAAAGAAATTAATGAAGTGTTATGTACCGAATTGACCATTCCATAGAAAACATAAGTCCATCCAATTTTACACCCAATTTCGATTAAAAAGAGGAATAATGCTGAAATCATTGCTCCTGTAGTACCAGCGATGAGGCTTGTCAAAGCCATCTATTATATAATTTTAATTGAAAACATTTGTTGCACAATTAATTAATAAAGAATGGCTTTTGAAACAAGATAAAATATGAAATGAAAATGAAAATGAAATACCTGGATCATATTGACATCGCTCGTCGTATCCGAAAGGTGTCCTCTTATGAAAATTTTAATTCTCTCAAAGAACATAATCATGTTTGAATGACTTCTTCTTTGTTAAGAACGTACTGTTAATATTATTTTAATTTCGCATTAGCCCAAAACACAAAAGAAAAACAAAAAACAAAAAAAATTGTCAAAGCGTTGAAATTTGGGAGTCAAAACAAAAAAAAAAAAACTCTTTTATTATTCAACTCAAAAAACTTAATTAATTAATTAATCTTTTTCTTTTTCAAAAAGGCAGAGTTTATTGAATTGAATTTTAAAGTTTTTTTCAAACCCCCCAACTTTTCTTATCAATGAAACAAAAGTGAAAGGAAAGAAAGAAAGAAAGAAAGAAAAAAAAGTAAGGGAAAACCATCGGGCACAATAAAATTTCAAGAATGGCAATGCCAATGGTGGAATTACCAAACCCGAAAAAGTAAGGGATGGCAAGAGGATTCTTGCGGACATGAAAAAACATGGTGGTGCACCTTTCCAACTTCGACAACAATCTAACATTTAATGAATTTAATGAATCATTAATCTTTCAGAAGAATTGACCAATATGTTTTTAAATTTTGATTTTTGATTTTTGATTTTTTACTGTAGCTTTCAAATGAGTTGAGTTTTGATTCAGAAAAAAAAAGAAAAAGAGAAAGAAAAATTGGTCACTCAATCAAAGAGATCAAAAAATTGGTTTTGAATCAATTTAATACTTTGTGCATTATATTTGAGACAATGTTGAAAAGTCAAATCGATATTTAACTCTCTATTACAAAAAAAAAATTTTCTTCTTCTTCTTCTATGATTGAAAGTTAACATAAAATTTGATTTTTTCTTTTTCTTCTTGATTAAAGAAAGAAGCTAGAGGTAGAAAACTATTTGCTTCTTGTTTGAAGAATTGTAAAAGTGCAAGCTTTTTTTTTAATTAAAAAATTATATGGAAGAAAAAAAAAAGGAGAATTAAAATGAAGAAAAAAGAAAAGAAAAACCCTTAAGTTAACTTGATTCAAAGGATCATTTACAAAATCTTGGTCAAGAGGTCTTTTGACTTCTTCATCCAATCCAATATCATCATCTAGAATATCTACAAGAAGAAGAAGGTTGTTAAGAAAAAAGGTCAAAAAGGAAAGTAGAAAGAAAATAGAAACCTGAGAGCAATTTAAAATCTTCTTCTTCTAAGTCTTCCCAAGATTGATCCTGTTCATTATGTTTTGTAAGATTTCTGTTTTTTTTTAAAGGAAAAAAAAAAGTATACCTCATCTTCATCATCATCACCATCATTATGTTCATTTTCAGATTCAAAATTTTGATTCAATTCATTAACTAGAATTTTTACAATTTTTGCTGGAACAGGAATTTTTGTCCATTCATCTTGCTCTAAAATAATAACAATAAAATAAAAGAAATTAATTTCAATGTTTTGTTTCAAAAGTTTAAATAGAATACTCTTTCTTGCTTTTGATCTAGTAATAATTCCTTCTTGAGTAATTTGATCTCCTTTAACAATAATATTTTGAAAAAAGGAACTATGAGTAGAATATAATTTTGCAAGAGCAAGATTACTACATTATTATTATTATTTTTTTTTTAAAAAAAAGGTTTCGAAGTTTTTTTTCTTTCTTTTTTTTAAATATTTACCTAACTTTAATTTCATACTCTCCTGTAAAATATATACTTGTAGAGCACCAAGCTTCTAATAGAATCGTTAAGCCATTTTTTCCATCAATAATAATTTCATTTGCTAAAAATTGAATCACAGTTTCAGGTTGTCGATGGATGAGTTGTGCAAAAACCATTACTAATGACTAAATATTTGATTTTATTTATTTTTGTTGGACAATCTTTTTAGTAATTATAATCAAATTACTTGAATAAAAGAGGGTGTTTGAGCTGTGGCTAACTTTCTTGTAATGGCATTTAATAAAGGAGGAATTGAAGAACGAATATCATTTTCCATCTATTTTCATTTCCATAACATTATTCATTATTGTTATTTTGAAAAAATCAAAGAAAAGAAAACCTTGAGAATGATTTTGATAATTAATTCTCCAACAAATAAACCTGCACTTTCAGAAATAGAAGGATCAAGGAGTTTCGCAATAAATTGAAAAATAGGTTCAACCCCATTTGAAGTTTCATTCCTAAATTTGAAGAAAAATGAATAATTAGATAAATAAGAAAACAAAAAAAAAAAAAAAAGTCTAAGTAATGCCACCATTTAAAACTAACTAACTCTTTTGAAGCCTTTGACACATAAGATTTTACACATTCTGCTCCATTCTAAAAATTAGAGAGGATTTAATATTTCTTGATTTAATAAAATAATAATAATAAATCATAATAATATAATAATATAATAATAAACCTGAAGTAATTCATGGTCATCAGTTTTTAATAATAAATTCATTAAATGTGGGAAAGCATTAGTGATATAAATACTTGGTAATTGAGGAGATACATTATTTGAAATAAAATTGGAGAGTATTTCAACAGCAGTTTCCATTAAACCTGGAGTTGTATTTTCTGATTGTTGAAGGATTGAAGCAATGACAGGAAATATTCTTTTCTCAAATTCTTCAGCACATAATTTATTTTTAATTAATACATCAAAAATATCTGAAACTATTGACGTTAGAATATGATCTAGATTGAAGGTTTTTTTTTTGACCGTATTAACTAACTTTGTTTTAAATGAAAAGGGAATTTTTTTTTTTTTTTTTTTTGAACCAGTTGGATGATGAACCCAAACAGAAAGAGCAAGTGGACCAATAATTGATTCCAAAGCAGCAGTTTGTTGTTCGTCGACCTATTGTCATATATATATTGAGATTTCTCAATAAATATTACCCATTTTTAAAGCAAGAAATGAGTAAATACCTTGATTGTAACCAAAAGTGTTTCTAAAGAAAGAATCAATGCTTCTTCAGATGATTGACTTGCTAGGGGAATAATTAATTGAATAATTTCAGAGATTCTAGGTGCTAGTTCTTGGGCATTCATATGGACACATAAACTTGAAATAATGAATTAAAATTTTTGAAAAAAAACGAAAGGAAAAAAAAAAAAAGGAAAAAAAACTTATGAATTGCTTGAAGAGCAGCAACTTTGACTGGAATAACGTTTTGAGTTAAAGACTCAAGAGTTGTATTGAAAAAAGTTGTGACCAAATCTTTAGGTATTAATGGAGCATAACGACTAATTACCCAAAGTGCCCTTCCTCTTAAATATGGATAATCTGTAAACATATATTATTTAATGAAATGATTGAAAGAAAGAAAAAGATGGTACCATTTAGATGTAAAAGTTCAAAAATAACATTTCTAAAAAATGAACGAAAGTCTAAATCAATATCTTTGTTTTCATATACATTAATTAAATTTTCGGAAATTCTTCCAAAACCAACTAAAGCCGCTTCTTGAACTTTCCACCTATTAAATTTATTTTATTTTATTTTATTTTATTTTTTCAATTAGAAAGAATCAAACCATCTTGGATTATTATTAATATTCATTTGTTTAGATTCTTCAAGTAAAGCTGTGAGAGAATGTACGACAGCCACACAAGTTTCTTTTTCGAAAATCCAAACTAAATTCTTTTTATTTTATTTTATTTTTTGATGATAAGGAATTTCAAATAATCATAAGAAAAAAAAAAAATAACTAAAATAATTTGTTCTCCAGCAATTCGAACAGTATAACTTAAAGATTCATCTTCTTGATTTAAAATAAGTTGATTAGGATCCATCCATTCTTCTTCCTAATAAAATTTTGATAATTTAATTTCAATTTTTAAGCTTTTGTTTTTCAGTTTTTCAAAAAAAAAAAGGCTGACTTGCTTTTTTGTCATTTGCATATAATACATAACAAGACGAATGAGTTCATTAATACTATGAAGGGCTATTTTTCTAAATCTCTTATTTTCAGTCAATGCATTAACAAAATCAAATAATGTATAAACATATGCATCAAAATCTAAAACATCTCCACTATCAGAATCACGTTCTACATCAATTTCTTCATCTTCACTTTCAACCATTAATTTAATATATTGATCTTTTCCCATAACAAGAGAATTCCAAATAGAAGGTAAGATTGGTTGAACCAATTTTTCGATTTGTTTAGGAAAGTTATTAATTAAATAAGTAACTGTCTTTAATTTCATTAAATAAATAAATAAGTAAATGGTTAATATATTTTCAAGAAAAATAAAAAAAAAATCGAATAAAAATACTTTGATTATTTCTAGAGGTAAAATATAATCAAATTGATTTGTTTCAGTTCTTGAAGGATTATTAATATCTTCAATAAAAGTTTCAAACCAATGGGGGAGAATTGGAAATAATAATTTTGAATTTAAACTTGGATCTACATCACCAATCTATTTGGATGAAATTTTTGGTTAGATTTTCAAATGTTAATCATTAAAATAATACCATGACAATTGCCTCACAGAGGGAATAAAAAATATGAATAACCCTAGAACGAATTTTTGAAGAATGTACCTAAAAATTAAAAATTATGATGATTATTATTAAGAGATAATTTCCAGAAAAAAAAAAAAAAAAAATGAACATTTCTTTGTCTATAAATTGTTAATAATTCAGGAAATAGTAATCGAATAACACTTGAAATATGTTCATCAGTCATATCATGAGAAATTTCTAAAAAGATTCATGTTAGAAGAAATCCATTTGGAACGTTCTATACTTAAATAAAATTCACCTGTTAAACAACGAATTGATCCATGAATTGCTTCTATTTTTCCACTTTTTAATTGAGCAGTTAATCCTTCAAATAAATTGGGCCAGTTATCAGGCCAATCACTTTTTGCAATTTTTGATATACAAGAAGCCTTTTATAAGTAATAATTAAAAAAAGATTTTTTGAATATTTCTTTTTTTTTCATTTTTTAATAAAAAAGGAAAGAATTCACTTACAATAATAGCACGAATTTTTGGAGTTTGATCTGAAAGTCCCATTAAAATTGAGTTTCGAATTTGTACTTTTACCTATTTCAGTTTTCAACATGTAATTTTTAAGTTTGAACATTTCTTGTTAGATTTCTTGTCAATCTCATTGAAATTTAAAGAGTACCTCATTTGGAGTTTCATTTCCTACAAATTTATCTGAAGTATCAGACCAATGTTTGTCTATATACTGTTTAAGTAAAACACCAGCCATGTATAAGATTAAGGAAAAAAATGAGATTAGAGATTTGTAAATGCAAAATTGATAAAAAAAGAATCTAATAAAATAAAATAAAATAAAATAAAATAGAATAAAAAGTTATCTGTCTATAAGAAATTGCAAGATTAATTGAGGATAAAATTGAGATCAAAACCAGTGAATAACTTGGATGTGATTCAATTGATTCAATGAATTTCTCAGCTTCAACTCTTTTCACTTGATCAGCTCCAAGAAGGGCTAAGAAGCAATTCAGCACTTGTTCCTCCATTTCAAAGAAGCCCACTTTGAAAACTTCTAAATTTTGAGATTTTCGTATTGAGTTGTATTTTTCTTGAAATTTGAAATAAGAATTATAATTAAAAAGAAATTGATTGTTCTAGTTGAATTAAACTTTTTGATTCTCAATTGTAAGTTGAGTCAAAATGTCAGTCAAATCCTCAATTCTCGTGGTTTTCTTTACAAGTTTAAACAAAAACCAAAGGAAACAAAAGTTTTCAACATACGATAGAATATATTGATAAATTAATTGAATTTTATGTCTTGTTGTTGTAATGTTTTTGGAGAGAATAGTAAAGAGTTTTGGAGAAAAAATATAACAAAAGAAGGGAATTTTGGTCCTGAGCAGGTGGAATCGCTTTTTGGAAAAAAAAAAAAAAAAAAAAAAAGGAATTTTTTCGACGACTTCCTCTAAAACAAAGAAAGCAAATATCTTGTTGAGAAATGGATTGAAAAAATCAAACAACAACAACATCAAACAAAAACAATAAAAAATTTGATCCAAAATTGTTTGACAATCTGATTCCAACTTTTTTCCAATTCTTTCAGGATTCACGATTGTTTCAATTTTTGATTTTCAATTGTTTGAAAAAAATCTAAAAGAGAATGTTTATATATCTATATTTTATATTTTAATAAATTGAAACTTTATGATCTAATCCACAAACAATTATATCTTGAGTTATTGGATTAATTCTAATATCTGATGGTTTCTCCACTCCAAAGTATGTAATAATGGTTCCTTCTGCATCAAATATTTGGATTCTATTTTGATTTTGATCACAAACAAGAATGTTATCACTTGCATCAACACATATTCCTCTAAGACCGGAGTTTCCTTGAGCTCCAAACTTTGAAATAAATCTTCCTTCTGAATCAAATATTTGAATTCTCTGATTATAAGATTCACAAATAAGAATGTTTCCTTTTGAATTAATTGTTATTCCCCAAGGACCATCAAATTGACCATTTTCATGTCCTTTTGATCCAAATGTTGAAATAAATTTTCCAGTGGGATCAAATTTTTGAATTTTATGATTACTACAAACATAAATGTTATCATTTTTATCAACACATACTCCTCTTGGATAAAAAAATTGTCCATTTCCATCTCCTTCAAATCCAAATCTTGAAATAAATTTTCCTTCAGAATCAAATATTTGAACTCTATGATTCAGATTATCACTTACAATAATATTTCCTTTTGAATTAATTACCATCTTAAAAGGTCCATTAAATTGACCATTCTTTTTTCCTGTTGATCCAATTGTTGAAAAGAATCCTCCTTTTGAATTAAAGACTTGAATTCCATTATTTCCATGATCACAAACAAGAATATTTCCATTTTTATCTGTTGTTACTCCACTAGGATTAACTAATTGACCATCTTCTTCTTCTTCTTGTGGTCCAAATATCAATTTTGGTTCTCTAATTGCCTCATAATTTCTAATTTTGAATTTTGAAGTAGTTTGAATTTGGAAGGGTGAATGAATAATATCAAACCCATCATATTTAACAGAGATTGAGTACTTTCCTTCATGTTTCAATTTGATTTTCACTTCATAAATTCCATTATTTAAATCATTAATTTCCCATTTATATTCCTCCATTTTTCCACTCTCCTTTTTTTCTGATGGATCCTTTTCAATTTGAACTTTAAAATTATTTCCATTTCCTCCTTTTTTCATTTCTCTTTCTTCCTTCGAATAACTCGTAATTCTAAATTTAAACTCTTCATCTGGATGTATTTTTTGTTTTTCATTTCTTGAAAGTACACAAGTATCAGCTGAAATTTCATTTGAATCAACTATTCCAATCTTTGAAAGACTTTCATAAATCGATTTTTCCTCCTTCTCATTCATCAAAAACTCCACAAAAAAATGATGACAGGGTTCAGTATTCCATTTATTTCTCAATAAGTAATTTAATCTTGAATGATATAACTTTTTCATTGATAATAATCTGATATCACTAGAATTTGAGAATGAAATTGTACTCTCAATCATTTGACAAGATCCAATAATATTTTCAATTCCAAATTTCAAGTCTTCTTTTTGAAGTTGTAATTCTTTCTTTTTAGACTTCTCAATTTCAATTAATTTATCGATTAATTCTTGTTCCTTTTCATCTAATTTATTTCTAATCTTGATAAAAAGTTTATTGATTTGAGTTTGAGTTGTTGTTGAATTGATTTCAATTCGTTTAATAATTTCTTCACATTTATTTATTCCTTCGAAAAGTTCATTTTCTCTAGGTTTTACCTTTTTTTTTTTTTTTTTTTTTTTAAAAAAAAAATTTATAAATAAAAAAAAAAAAAAAAAAAAAAAAAAAATTTATAAAAAAAATAA
>Ga0097678_1002621_pt1 | contig 13840 bp, 10 predicted proteins | sample ThiBiot_500_plan_2_FD_72847 | JGI IMG/M metagenome (GOLD analysis project Ga0097678, IMG submission 72847) | Wastewater bioreactor microbial communities from Cape Town, South Africa - Thiocy_expt_500_plan - 1398105537976 (version 2) (version 2) ...
CGATCGCCAAAGGCATAGCCCAGCACATCGTTCACATGCTTGAAGCGGTCCAGGTCCAGCGTGAGCACGGCCAGGGGCTGCGGCGTGCTGGCACTGGCGGCAATGGCCTGCACCACGGCGTCGCGAAACCGCTCCCGGTTGGGCAGGCCCGTCAGGCGGTCCCAGTAGGCCAGGCGGCGGATCTCGGTCTGCTGGGCGCCAATGTCCACGCGCATGTGGTCGAACGAGCGCGCCAGGTTGCCGATCTCGTCCGTGCGGTCGGTGTGCTCCAGCGGTACGTCGTATTCACCACGCGACAGCCGCTGCGTGGCCGCCAGCAAGGAGCGCAGCGGCGTGGCGAGCCGTTGCGCCACCAGGCCCGTACCCACGGCAAACAGCAGCACACCCGCCACGGTGATGATGGCCAGCAACACCTGCAGCTGCCGGTAGGGGGCTACCACCTCGTCCACCGACCGCAGCAGCAGCGAGTGCACCTCGCCCCCCACGCTATCGAGCGGGCTGGAGCGCGCCAGCAAGGTGCCCTCGGCCGTCTGCAGCTCGCCCGCCGCACCACCGCTGGCCAGCAGCAAGGCCTGTGCGTCCTTGGGCAGGGTGCTGACCGGCAGGGTCATTGCGCCCCCGGGGGCCTTGACCATCAGGGCCACATGCACCGACAGGAGCTGGCGCATTTCGTCGGCACGCGACTGGTCGATGCGAAAGCCCATCAACACCCAACCAATGACCACCGGCGCCCGCATGGGCACCATCACGAACTGGTAGGGAATGCCTTCCATCACCGCGATCTGGCTGCCCTGGGGCTGCTGCGCGAGGCGCGGCACCACCTGCTGCAGCGTGGCCGGAAACTGGTCCATGCTGCCCGTGAGGCTGACCGCACGCAGCGTGAGGTCGGTGCTCAGCAGCGCCGTCACGGCCGCGCCGATGCGGCTGCCGTGGTTTTCGAGCACCGACTGGATGGTTTCCTCGTCGCCCGAGTTGACCGCCGAACGAAACCCGTAGTCCGCCGCCAGCAGGGCCGAGCCCTGGCGCAGTTGCTCCGCGTTCTGGTCCAGCAGGCGGCGCCAGATGTTTTCATCCAGGTCCAGGGCGCGCGCGATCTGGGCGCGCGCATTGCGGTCGATGGAGGCCCGCACCACGGCAAACCCCGCCGCCTGCACGATGAGCAGCAGCAGCAACGACAACCCCACCAACCGCAGGATCAGGCTGCGCCGGGCCAGGCGCAGCCGCATCAAGGTTGCAACCCCGTCATGCGCACCGCCGCCGTGGCCGCTCCTGTGGCCGGCACGGTCAGTGCCTGCTCCAGGGCCGGGGCGCCCACCGGCAGGCGGGCGTGCCAGGTGCGCAGCGTATAGGTGCCAGGCGGCACGTTGTCGAGTTGTGCCTTGCCCGTGGCCGCAGGGGTGCGGGCGTAGTACGGTGTATCCACCACCAGCACCCAGCCCACCATCTGGTCGTGAATGTTGCAGCCCAGCGTGACCACGCCGGATTTGTCAAAAAGCACGGGGTTGGACGGCGTGCCGCTGTAGAGCTTGAGCTCAAACTTCTTGGCGGGCGAGAAGGAATACACGTGGTGCCGCACGGTGTCGTGGTTGGGAAACCGCACCTCGGTGCCCACCGGTACCACCAGCACACCGGGCACGAACTGCCGCTTCTCCTGCGCCATCTCCACGCCAGCGAGCGGCTTGACCTGCTTGCGGGCCTCGGCCGAATCCAGAAAGACCACGGCATCGGCCAGCGGCTTGCCCGCAGCGTCGGACACATCGACCTGCGCCGTGCCCGCCTGCGCGCCGCCAGCCAGCAGTACCAGCGCAGCAAGCGCTGCCAACCGGGCCAACCTGGCGGGCTGCAGCGTCGGCGGGCCGGCCAGCCTCATGGTTCGATCGCCAGGCCCACCAGGGGCGCGCCATCGCCCACCACACCCAGGGGGCGGGTGGCGCCAGTGGCCAGGTCCACCTGGTGCAGGCGGGTCTGGGTGTCGGCGGCTGTGCGCACGGCAATCAGGGCGGTGTTGCCCACGTCGGCAATGTCAAAGCTCACATCCGTGAGCGGCCCCAGCCCCAGCGGACCCACGGTGCGCAGCTGCCCGGCGTTGGGCGACACCATCGGCTGAGTCCCCTCGCGCGAGCCCTGCATCACCAGCACACCCAGCGCGCGGTCGATCGCGTAGTTGGTGGTGATCTTGCTGTCGTTGGGGTTGTAGGTATAGGCAGCACCGGCAATGTCGGGCCGGCGGCGGGCGTTTACATCGCCCCAGGCGTAGCGCAGGCTGGGGTCGGGCTGCACACCTTCCACAGTAGCGTCGCCATCCACCACCGCCCCGGTGTCGGGGTGCAGGCGCAGGTTCTGGCCCGTGTTGGACACCACCCGGATGCGGTCGGCCGCCGGGTTGAAGTCAAAGCCGAACACCGTGCCCTGCAGTGCCAGCGCAGCAGGCGCGGGGCCGACCGGGCGCAGCGCACCCGTGGGAATGTCGAGCGTATACAGGCGGCCCGCTTGCGACAGCGCATAGAGCACGCCCTTGGCCACGCGGAAGTCGATGCCCACCAGCCGCTCGCCAGGCGCCAGGCCCGTCACCGGGCGCCGCTCCAGGATGCGATCGGGCTGTGCAGCCTGGAAGGTGATGAGTTCGTGCGAGGCCGTCACGGCCACCAGCGTTTCGCGCAAGCCGGTATCGGGCCGGGGCGCCGCACAGCCAGCCAGCACGGCCAAGGCCATCGCAGCAACCGCCGCACGCAGCGTGGAGGAGGGAAAAAACGGATGCATGGAACGCCTCGCAAGTGTTACAGGTTTATACCTGATCGGCTGCACCCGCGGCGGGGACAAGGGCAAACCCCGAGTCTCCATCAACTATGTTTTTAATAGCACCGAAGGCATGATTTATTTGCGCCCATAGCGTTTTTACCAATGATTTCACCGACATCTTCTGTTGCACTTTGACGCCAGTGCACCAAGGCTGTGCACGACTGCATTTGTAACAAAACGGCTATGCAGATCGGGCATGGGAGCATCCTCAACACTCATGACACATTTTGTTGTTATTGCCTACACTGCACCGACCTCGGCCCCACCCATCGGGCGCCCCGGGGCCGGTGGGCACCGTTATTGCTTTTGCACCAAAGCCCCCGCTTGATCACGCTTTGATCTTTTCGATACCCAAGGACCCCCATGTCGGCTGCTTCCACCCTCAAATCCCTGTCGATCTCCAGCCGGCTGAGCCTGGGATTTGGCTGCATGCTGGTGCTGCTGGTGGCCGTGGCAGCGGTGGGGCAGCTGTCCGTGGGCAAGGTGCACGACCAGATGACCCAGATCACCGGCGTGGGCGCCAACAAGGCCAAGCTGGTCAACGGCATGCTGGAGAGCGTGAGCGCCATCGGCATCCAGAGCCGCTCCGCCGCCATGCTCAACGACATCGACCCCAAGCAGGCGCGCGAGCAGATCGTGGCAGTGGGCAAGACGCTCAAGGAATACGCCGCGCAAGAAGCCGCTCTGTCCGAACTGCTCACCCCCGCCAAGGCCACCCCTGCAGAGCTCAAGCTGCTGGGCGAGGTGCAGGCCCTGGGCGGCAAGACCCGCCCCGAACTGGACAGCGCCATCAAGGCCGCTGACGACGGCGACACCGTGAGCGCCACGCTGGCGCTGATGACCCGCGTGGCCCCCGCAGAAACCGCCTGGCGCGCCAAGCTGCGCGAGCTGATCGAACTGCAAAACACCCTGAATGCTGAAGCCACGGCCTCGGCAGAACAAACCCAGAGCAGCGCCCGCGTGGTGGGCGGGCTGCTGGTGCTGCTGGCCATTGGCCTGGGCGCGCTGATCGCCTGGCGCATCACAGCCAGCATCACCGCCCCCATTGGCCGAGCGGTAGTGGTGGCCGAGCGCATTGCGCGCGGCGACCTCACCTCGCAGGTCGAGGTGCGTATCCACGACGAAACCGGCCGACTGCTCGAAGCCATTGCCGCCATGCAGGAGCGCCTGCGCACCCTGGTGGGCGAAATCGGGCAGACCGCCGACTCCATCCTGGTGGCCAGCTCCGAGGTCGCCTCGGGCAACCTGGACCTGAGCCAGCGCACCGAGCAGACCTCGCACAACCTGCAAAGTGCAGCCAGCTCGCTGGTGGACCTGACCGGCACGGTGTCGCAAAGCGCCGACTCGGCCCGCCAGGCCAACCAGCTCGCGTCCACCGCATCCGATGCGGCCACACGCGGCGGCGAAGTGGTGGGCCAGGTGGTGCGCACCATGGACACCATCAGCGCCAGCTCGCGCAAGATCGCCGACATCATCAGCGTGATCGACGGTATCGCGTTCCAGACCAACATCCTGGCGCTGAACGCCGCCGTGGAAGCCGCCCGTGCCGGTGAGCAGGGCCGAGGCTTTGCGGTGGTGGCGGGCGAGGTGCGCAACCTCGCGGGCCGCTCGGCCCAGGCGGCGCGCGAGATCAAGGCCCTGATCGGCACCAGCGTGGACCAGGTGCAAGAAGGCAGCACGCTCGTCAACCACGCCGGCAAGACCATTGAAGAACTGGTGCAGTCGGTGCGCCGTGTGTCCGACATCATGGGCGAGATCACGGCTGCCACGCAGGAGCAAAGCCAGCGCATCGGCCATGTGAGCCAGTCGGTGGGCGCACTGGAAGAAATGACCCAGCAGAACGCGGCGCTGGTGGAAGAAGGCGCGGCCGCTGCCGACAGCCTCAAGGACCAGGCGGGGCGCCTGACGCAGATGGTGGGCACCTTCCGCCTCTCGCGCAACGACGGCGGCGACGAAGACAGCTGGGGTACCGCCAGCCCCGCCGCAGCACCGGCGGCGGTGCCGGCGCCCACACGCACCACAGCCCCACGCCCACTGGCCTCGGCCCCGTCACGCGCTCCTGCACTGCCGCGCAGCTGACGGGACTCTCCCACGGGCGTACGCTCCCGGAGGGAAAGCGCACAGCGCCTCAGGGGGCGGTCACGCTGGACCGCAGCGCGGCCAGGTCCAGCACGCGCAGGCCGCCGTACTCCACACGAATGGCCCCTTGCGCCTCCAGCGCGGACAGCGCCTCGTTCACCCTCTGGCGTGACAGTCCCACCAAATAGGCCAGTTCCTGCTGCGTGATGCGCAGCACCTCGCCCACGCCCGGGTACAGCACCGGGTTGAACAGCGAGGCGAGACTGCGCGCCACGCGCACATCGGGGTTGTTCAGGCGGTCGATTTCGCGGGCGGCGATGAACTGGCCCAGGCGCTCGTTCAGCTGGTTCATCACGAACCGGTTGAAGCCGATGGAGTGGTCCAGCAGCCAGTGAAAGCTGTCGATGGGCAGCCCCGCCACCACGCTCTTGCGCAGGGCCTGGATGTTGTAGCGGTAGGGCTCGCGCTTGATGGTCGTGCCCTCGCCAAACCAGCCGCCGGGCGGCAGGCCCGCATAGGTCATGGTCTGCCCCTGGGCGTTGTCGGTGCTCATCTTGAGCAGGCCCTCCACCACCCCAAACCAGTAGGTCACCGGGCGCCCGACGCGGCACACATAGTCGCCCGGTTTGGCATCCCCCACCAGCAGCGAGGCCACCGCGCGCTCCCGCTCGGCGGGCAGCAGCAGAGGGAGCCAGGGAATGCCTTCCAGCTCCTGCGGCGTGGGCGAACGGCGCCGCTGGTGCAGCGACAAGTCCTGGTGGGTGCGTGGGTCCATGGCGCAAAGGTTCTCACGAAAAAGGGCGCCCCGCAGCCGCCTGGGCATGCGGGAATATCACGATCCCAATTGTCGCCAGACCGACAAAAAAATGTCAATCGTGACGGGATGATGTCGCCTCGCGCCCCTGCCACCTACGGAGGGCGCCCCGAGGAGACAAGCACCATGACCCAACACCCTTCCATCACCGCACGCACCGTCCCACCCGCGCCCACCGCGCCGCGCCCCCTGGCCCGCCGCCAGGTGCTGGCCGCCGCAGCCGCCACCGCAGCGGCCGTCGGCCTGCCCGGGCTGGGCTGGAGCGGCGCGGCCCGCGCGCAGGAGGGCGCCATCAAGATCGCGCAGTCCACCGCCCTCACCGGCCCGCTGGGCGACCTGGGCTCGGCCATGCACCAGGGCGCCAAGGCCGCATTTGCGGGCATCAACGCGCGCGGTGGCGTGCACGGCAAGGCCATTGAACTCGTCACCCAGGACGACACCTACGACGTGCCCAAGGCACTGGCCAATGTGGAGCAGTTTCTGGCCGACCCTGGGTACTTTGCGCTGTTCAACTGCATGGGCACGCCCATGATCGACGCCATGCTGCCCAAGGTGATCGAGAGCGGCATCCCGTTTTTTGCACCCTTCACCGGCGCGCAGCTCAGCCGCACCAAGAACGCCCGCAACGTGTTCAACATCCGCGCCAGCTATGCCGACGAGGCCGAGAAGCTGGTGCAGCACCTGTCCACCATCGGCATCCAGCGCATTGGCATCGTCTACCAGAACAACTCTTTCGGCAAAGAGGTGTTCAACGCCGCCAAGCAGTCGATGGACCGGCTGAAACTGCCCGAAGCCACCACGGTGACGGTGGAGAACAACGCCTCGGACGCGGGCAGCGCGGCAGCCAAGCTGGCTGGCGGCAACCTGGAGGCCATCGTGATTGGCCTCGCAGGCAAGCCCACACTGGAGTTCGTGAAGGCGTTCCGCGCGCTCAAGCGGGGCGTGACGCTGTACGCGCTGTCGGTCATGGGCACCCCGGCCACCGTCAAGGCCCTGGGCGCGGACGCCACGGGCATGGCGATTTCGCAGGTGGTGCCCCTGCCCTCCAACGTGGTGATGCCCGTGGTGCGCGAGTTCCAGGCGGCCTGGAAAGCCTCGGGCGCCACGGCCGAGCCCTCGCACCTGGCGCTGGAGGGCTACATCAATGCCCGCGTGTTTGCCGAGGCCTTGCAGCGCGCAGGCCGCAACCCCACCCGCGCAGCCTTCATCGACGCCACCTGGAACCTGAAAAAGTGGGACCTGGGCGGGTTCGAGATCAGCGCCAGCACCCCGGACCGCAACGCCTCGCGCTTTGTCGAACTCACGCTGGTGGGACGCGATGGGCGGTTCCTGCGATAGCCCGAAGGGCCCGCCGCTGGCACGCTGATGACAGGGGCGCGCTGCGGCGGGGCCGCCCATTCAATTGCTATAAATCAGATAGCTATCAGCGCATATTGCACTAGCGCTACCGGCCGATTTCGCCCAAATACTGCTATTGCGACGCCAGCCCGTACCGGTAGCCCTTGAACGACCAGATGGTGCGGCCGGGCTCGATCTTCTCCAGCAGCAGGCCCGGCCCGGCCGGGTCGCCCTCGTGCAGCACCTGGCCGTTGACGATGGCCATGCGGTACACCGGGTTGCTGGAATAGGTGACCCCAGAAATCTTGAGTGACGGCAGCTGTGCCCGCACGGCCTCGGGCAGATCGGCCTGCGCAAACACGGTGCCCGTGGCGGCCGGGGCTGCGGCAGGAGCGGTATTGGCCTCTGCCATGTCCGCGGCACGCGGCGCAGGGGCTGGGGCTTGGGACGTGCGCTCGCGCGGGGCGGGCGCTGCAGGGCGGGCCCGCTCGGGGTCTGCGGCGGGAGAGCGCGGCGCCACGGAGGAGCTGGGCGCGGGCGCGGGCCGCTCCCGCTGAGGTGCCGCCGCGCGCGGCGCGGGTGCCGGAGGGGGTGTCACCGCTGGCGCCACGGCTGGGGCCGGTTCCGGGGAGGCGACGGCAGCGGGTGGCGCCGTGGACGCTACCGCCGGCATGGACGGAGCCACAGCAGCAGAAGTAGCAGGCGCTGCAGCCACCACGACGGCGCCCGCAGGCACCGGCCGCTGCAAGAACCACCAGGTGCCGCCGGCCGCCACGGCGGCCACAGCAACCACCGCCACAGCCACCAGCACCGGGCTGATGGCCGACCGCCCTGCCACCGGCATGGCACCCGGCACGGGCACCGCCGGGGTATGGATGCCGGGCACGGCGCCACGGCCGCGCTCAGCTTCTGCGCGCCGCAGCGCATCAAGGATGTAAGACACTGGGTTCAGCCTCCGGTGCGCAAGCGCGGTTCGCTCACGCCGTTGACACGGTTGAGCAGCATGAGGGTCAAAGGCCCCGCCCGGCCGTCCGGGGTCACCCCCTGGGCCAGCTGGAAGCGCTGGATGCGTGCCTGGCGCTGGGCCAGCGTGGCCGCGCGGCCCGCCGCCGGTGCGCCAGCGCGCGAGCCCCCGGCCCCAGCCGTCGCCAGCTGCTGGTCCAGCCAGGCGGCGCCGGCGGGGGTCTCCGCCAGGTCGCCCTTGTCGGGCATGTCGGGCGGCGTGCGCCACAGCGTGGCCATGTCGCCACGCCACACCTGCGCCAGCTCGGCCACCGGCACGCGCACCGTACGGCCCGCGCCTTCGAGCGTGGCCATGTCGCCGTCCAGACGGCGCAGCACGGCCGACACCGCCACATCGCCCTCTTCGGACGGAAACAGCGTGAGCAGCACCGGGCGGTCGATCTGCCGCACCAGGTTCAGGCCCGCGCGGCGGTTGCGGTAGCAACGCAGGCCGTCGCGCGGCAAGGTGGCGCAGGCATCGGCCCCGTCGGCCACGCTGCCCCCCCAGGCCGAGGCCAGCGCCTGCCAGGCCGCGTTGTCGCTGGCGGGCAGTGCGGCCACAAACTGCTGCAGGTCCGACATGGCCACCGGCGCCGCGACGCGCGGGGCCGAAGCCCCTGCCGCGGGCGCCGTGGGTGTTGTAACCGCTGTAGTGCTGGCAGCACTGCTGGGCGGGGCGCTGAATGGCGCGCTGGCAGATGTTTGGCTGGCCGTGGCGCCCGCAGGCGCGGTGGATGACACGACGCCCTGCCGAGACCATTGCGGCCAGGTCCCCAGTGCCCAGCCGCCCGCCACCAGCGCGGCACCCGCCGCCACGCCCAGGCCCGCCACCGCCCAGCGGGGCCACTGGCCCCGGGCGCTGCGCGCCGCAGCAGCCGACGCGGGTGCATCAAACACCTCAGCCGCCGCACGCTGCACGATGCGGGCGCTGACCTCGCGCACCCCGGCCGCGTAGGCGCCCAGCAGCGCCCGGTCGCACAGCAGGTTGATGCGCCGGGGAATGCCGCGCGACAGCGCATGCACCCGCCGCAGGGCGCTGCGGCTGAAGGGCAGTGGCCCTTGCAAGCCCGCCACGGCCAGGCGGTGGGCGATGTATTGCTGGGTCTCTTGCGCGCTCAGCGCATCGAGGTGAAAGCGCGCAATCACGCGCTGGGCCAGTTGCTCCAGCGCTGGGCTGGCCACCATGGTGCGCAGCTCGGGCTGGCCGATAAGGATGATCTGCAGCAGCTTGCGCTCGCTGGTTTCCAGGTTGGTCAAGAGGCGCAGTTGCTCCAGCACATCGGCCGAGAGGTTCTGCGCCTCGTCAATGATGAGCACCGTGTTGCGCCCGGCGCCATGCGCCGCGAGCAGCGATGCATTGAGCGGGTCGATGTAATCCTTGACCGTTTCCACCCCGGCCACCGAGGGCTGGTGCGGCACACCAAACTCATCGCAGATGGAGCGCAGCAGCTCGCCCACCGTGAGCTTGGGGTTGAAGATGTAGGCCACATCGCAGTGCGACGGGATCTGCTCCAGAAAGCAGCGGCACACCGTGGTCTTGCCCGCACCCACCTCGCCCGTCAGCAGCACAAAACCGCCGCCCGCATCCAGGCCGTACAGCAGGTGCGCCAGCGCCTCGCGGTGCCGCTCGCTCATGAACAGGTAGCGGGGGTCGGGGGCGATGGAGAACGGCGGGTGCTGAAGGCCGAAGAACGGGGCGTACATGCCCCGGAGGATACCGCCCGCCCGTGGGCAGGGTTTTACCCACCCGGGAGTTACCCCTAAATTGTCGTCGGCAAGACAAGATGGCGTCAAAGTGGGTCCTAGCATTCCCCCATCGCGCAATCACAAGCTTGCGCGCCCGGCAGTCACCGGGCTGACACCTTCTCACTTTCAGGAACCTGCAATGTTGACCACGTTCCCGCAACTGCTGCTCAAGCACGCCGCCGAGCGCCCCGAGGCCCCGGCCCTGCGCGAAAAAGAATATGGCATCTGGCAAACCCACAGCTGGGCAGACCTGGTGCGCCTGGTGGAACAGGTGGCCGCCGGCCTGCACCTGGCGGGCCTGAAGCGCCATGAGCACATGGTGGTGGTGGGAGCTAACCGCCCCCGCCTGTACGCCACCATGCTGGCCGCGCAGTCGCTGGGCGCCATCCCCGTGCCGCTGTACCAGGATGCGGTGGCCGCCGAATGCATCTTCCCGCTGAACAACGCCGAAGTGCGCTTTTGCCTGGTGGAAGATCAGGAGCAGGTGGACAAGCTGCTCGAAATCCGCGAGCAGTGCCCGCAGATTTCCAACATCTACTTTGACGACCCGCGTGGGCTGCGCAATTACTCGGAGCCCGGCCTGGCTTCGCTGGACGCCCTGATCGAATCTGGCAAGGCCTTTGCGGCAAAGAACCCCGGCTGGTTCAAGGCCGAGGTGGCCAAGGCCCAGCCCAGCGACGTGGCCGCGATGTTCTTCACCTCGGGCACCACGGGCAACCCCAAGGGCGTGGTGCACACCCACAGCACGCTGCTGGACCGCGCCAGCGCGGGCGCCGAATTTGACAAGCTCACCAGCAGCGAAGAGGTGCTGGCCTACCTGCCGCCCGCCTGGATCGGCCAGAACATCTTCAGCTATGCGCAGTGGCTGGCCTGCGGCTACGTGGTCAACTGCCCCGAGTCGGCCAGCACCGTGACCATCGACCTCAAGGAAGTGGGCCCCACCTACTACTTTGCACCGCCGCGCATTTTTGAAGGCCTGCTGACCAGCGTGATGATCCGCATGGAAGACGCGGGCGCCTTGAAGCGCAAGATGTTCGAGGCCTGCATGCGCTTAGCCAAGCGCGTGGGCCCGGCCCTCATGGACGGCGAACCCGTGGGGACGCTGGACCGCATCAAGTACGCGCTGGGCAACGTGCTGGTGTACGGCCCGCTGCGCAACAACCTGGGTTTCAGCCGCGTGCGCGTGGCCTACACGGCGGGCGAGGCCATTGGCCCGGACCTGTTCACCTTCTACCGCTCCATCGGTATCAACCTCAAGCAGCTGTACGGCTCCACCGAGACCGCCGTGTTCGTATGCCTGCAGCCCGACAACCAGGCGCGGGCAGACACCGTGGGCGTGCCCATCCGCGGGGTGCAGATCAAGGTGGCCGACAACGGCGAGATCATGGTCAAGTCCGCCGGGTTGCTCAAGGAGTACTACAAGAACCCCGCAGCCACGGCCGAGGTGCTGACGGCGGACGGCTGGTACCACACCAGCGACGCAGGCTTTCTGGACGCGCACGGCCACCTCAAGATCATCGACCGCGTGAAGGACGTGGGCCGCATCATGGGTGGTGCCAACGACGGTGCCATGTTTGCGCCCAAGTACGTGGAGAACAAGCTCAAGTTCTTCCCACACATCAAGGAAGTGGTGGCCCTGGGCGACAAGCGCGAGAAGGTGTGCGTGATGGTCAACATCGACTTCGACGCCGTGGGCAACTGGGCCGAGCGCCGCAACTTGCCCTACGCCGGCTACACCGACCTGGCGCAAAAGCCCGAGGTCTACGAGCTGATCCGCGAATGCATCGAGAAGGTGAACGCCGACCTGGCGGGCGACAGCATGCTGGCTGGTAGCCAAGTGAGCCGCTTCCTGGTGCTGCACAAGGAGCTGGACGCCGACGACGGCGAACTCACCCGCACCAACAAGGTCCGCCGGGGCTTCATCGCCGAGAAGTACGGCGTGCTGGTCGATGCGCTGTACGCCGGCCGCACCGAGCAGTACATCGAGACCCAGGTCAAGTTCGAGGACGGCCGCACCGGCAGCGTGAGCGCCACGCTCAAGATCTCGGACGCCAAGACCTTCACACCCGTCAAGACCGCCGCATGAAACCCGCGCTCTACCCGCTGGAGAAGCCCCCCACCATGACCACCAAAAAGATCGGCGACGTCATCCTCGACGTCAAGAACATCAGCCTCCGGTTTGGCGGGGTGAAGGCACTCACCGACATCTCTTTCAATGTGAAAGAGCACGAGATCCGCGCCATCATCGGCCCCAATGGTGCGGGCAAAAGCTCCATGCTCAACTGCATCAACGGCGTGTACACACCGTCCGAAGGCTCCATCACCTTCCGGGGCAAGACCTTTGACCACATGAACTCCCGCCAGGTGGCCGAGATGGGCGTGGCGCGCACCTTCCAGAACCTGGCGTTGTTCAAAGGCATGAGCGTGATCGACAACATCATGACCGGCCGCAACCTCAAGATCAAAAGCAACCTGCTGATGCAGGCGCTGCGCATCGGCCCGGCCGAGCGCGAGGAAATCCGCCACCGCGAATACGTCGAGCACATCATCGACTTCCTCGAAATCCAGGCCTACCGCAAGACCCCTGTGGGCCAGCTGCCCTACGGCCTGCAAAAGCGCGTGGACCTGGGCCGCGCCCTGGCCATGGAGCCGCAGGTGCTGCTGCTCGATGAACCCATGGCCGGCATGAACGTGGAAGAGAAGCAGGACATGTGCCGCTTCATCCTGGACGTGAACGACGAGTTCGGCACCACCATCGTGCTCATCGAGCACGACATGGGCGTGGTGATGGACATCAGCGACCGCGTGGTGGTGCTGGACTACGGCAAGAAGATCGGCGACGGCACGCCCGACGAAGTGCGCAGCAACGAAGACGTGATCAGTGCCTACCTCGGCACCTCGCACTGATCAGGAGAACAACTCATGGCATTCTTTCTCGAAACACTGATCGGCGGCCTCATGGCCGGCATGCTGTATTCGCTGGTGGCGCTGGGCTTTGTGCTGATCTACAAGGCCTCGGGCGTGTTCAACTTTGCGCAGGGCGCCATGGTGCTGTTCGCAGCCCTGGCCATGGCCCGCTTTGCCGAGTGGATTCCGCAGTGGACCGGCATCACAAACCCCATCGTGGCCAACCTGGCCGCCTTTGTGATTGCCGGCGCCATCATGTTCGTCGTGGCCTGGCTGATTGAAAAGCTGGTGCTGCGCCATCTGGTGAACCAGGAGGGCGCCACGCTGCTCATGGCCACGCTGGGCATCACCTACTTCATGGAAGGCCTGGGCCAGACGCTGTTCGGCAGCAACATCTACAAGATCGACGTGGGCATGCCCAAGGACCCGATCTTTGCGCTGGAGTCCATGTTCCAGGGCGGCATTCTGATCAACAAGGAAGACGTCATTGCCGCTGCCATCGCCGCCGCGCTGGTGGCCCTGCTGTCGGTGTTTTTCCAGAAGACCTCCACCGGCCGCGCCCTGCGCGCTGTGGCCGACGACCACCAGGCGGCCCAGTCCATCGGCATCCCGCTCAACCGCATCTGGGTGATCGTGTGGTGCGTGGCGGGCGTCGTCGCCCTGGTGGCCGGGATGATCTGGGGCAGCAAGCTGGGCGTGCAGTTCTCGCTGACGACCGTGGCCCTGCGAGCCCTGCCCGTGGTGATCCTGGGCGGCCTGACTTCGGTGCCCGGCGCCATCATCGGCGGGCTGATCATCGGCGTGGGCGAGAAGCTGTCGGAGGTGTACCTCGGCCCGATGATCGGCGGCGGCATCGAGAACTGGTTTGCCTATGGCCTGGCGCTGGCGCTGCTGCTGGTGCGTCCGCAGGGGCTGTTCGGCGAAAAAATCATTGACCGGGTGTAAGGGGACGGACTGTCATGTTCTACAGGGAAAACGGTCAGTTCAAGACCTCCTACCGCGCCGATCAGCAGATCTTCCCGATCCTGCAGGACCGCGTCGCCGTGCTGCTGCTGCTGGCGCTGGCCTTCGTGGCGGTGCCGCTGCTGGCCAGCGACTACGTGTTCCAGGCCGTTCTGATCCCGTTTCTGATCATGGCGCTGGGCGCGCTGGGCC
>Ga0097678_1002622_pt1 | contig 13828 bp, 9 predicted proteins | sample ThiBiot_500_plan_2_FD_72847 | JGI IMG/M metagenome (GOLD analysis project Ga0097678, IMG submission 72847) | Wastewater bioreactor microbial communities from Cape Town, South Africa - Thiocy_expt_500_plan - 1398105537976 (version 2) (version 2) ...
GGGAAAATACTGCCCGGGTGCGCTATGACTATTTTCAGTCGCTTCATCTTTTGCTCAGGAATAGCTATCACCGGGAGGTGAAAGAATGGACCCAGGCTCACGACCTGCAATACGTGGCTGAAGTCCCGGCCCTGCGAATGACCACTCAGTTTTACAGCGATACGCCGGGCGGGGATAGCGCCCACGAAAAGTTGGGCCGCTCTCTCGAATGGATTATCGACCGTTACGCCCTCAATTTGCGGTCGAACCCGAAGATGGTTAGCTCGTTAGCCCGCCAGCTTGGCCGGGAACGGGCCATGATTGAGTGCTTTCACAGCGTCGGCTGGTCGATGACCCTCCAGGACGCCCGCTGGATGATTGACCGGCTGGCCGCCATGGGGATAAATTTTTTCAATTTTCACGCCTTCTTTTATACCCTCGACGGCCTGAGAAAACACGACGCGCCACCCTCGCAGTTTTTGCAAAATCCTTACTGGCCTCACTTTAAAAAGCTGGCCGACTACGCCGGGCGACTGAGTTATATTTTGAGCCAGGGCCAGCCCGCAGGCGAACTCGCCGTGCTTGACCCGACCACCAGCCTCTGGACCCATCTGGGCAATCCTTTCCAGGAATTTGGTTATAGCGGGAGCGACCCCGAAGAAGAAAAAAGGTTGGAACGGCTCAAAGCGGATTGGGCGGCCCTGTGCAAAACCCTGCTGCTCTACCAGTTTGACTATGACCATCTCGACCCTGAAATGCTGGCCCTTGGGAGGGTAACCGACCGGGGAAAACTTGAAATCGGCCACGCCGCCTATTCGACCATAATTTTACCGCCCCTGACAAACCTGGAAGCAGCCGCGTGGGCCAGGCTAAAAGAATTTCTCGCGAAAGGGGGGACCGTCATTGCCCTGGGGCTCCTACCTTACGAACAAATTGAAGCAGGGTCGAGGGTTGCATCCGAGATGTGGGGTCAATTCGGCCTGGCAAGCCAGGTCGGGCCAGACGACTACTGGCAGGAAGCAGGGGAGAACGGCGAGATGCCTTTTGAAAAGGGGCAAGGAGCAGCCTATTTTCTAAAGTGTCCTGGGGGCATCCAGTCTGACCAACTTACCCGGCTGGTTACCTTTCTAAAGGGACATCTTGACCGGGTAATCGAGCTTGAGGTTGAGGAAGCCGACCGGAAAGCCCTCCTGGCCCACCGTCGCGTCCAGGGTGATAACTCTCGCCTGCTTTTTCTTTCAAACCAGGAAGGGAATCAAATTACGGTCGGGGTTGGTTCCCTCAACGAAGGAGGGCAGGATACCGCCAGGACAGAGGAGTTGGATTTAGAAACGGGTGAGATTATTCCACTTTCCCCGGTTTTTTCCGGCCAGGACCAAAAGCTTGAGGTCAGGCTGGCCCCCTACCAGGCCCGGCTTTTCCGCTTTAGCCGGGTAGCGGCAAAGCCGGGGGAAGTTGAAACCGGCCCCGACCTGAACGCTCCCGGCCATGTCGAGTTGAAGATTAATGCCGCCCAGGAGTGGCAGGTAAACGCTTTACAACCAAACGCCGCCCGGCTGGGGCTCTTTAATTTTGCGCTCGACCTCGACAATAAAGGTCTGAATGAAGGCTGGCAAGCCGGTCTTCCAGGAGTAATGTGGCCGCCAGTAGAACCCAAGACCCTGATAGACCAGTTGGACGATTTAGCCCGGTCGGAGAAACTGGCTCTGCCCTTAAATTTTTCGCAGACCTTTGGCACTCCCATGAAATATACCCTGGCCTACCCGTTAACCTGCTGGTACGAAACCGCGTTTGAGGTTGCCGAAATGCCCCCTGATTGTCAGCTTAGAATGGACGCGGGCGCTATCGAGGGCGCCTATACCATTTTCTTGAACGGGCAGGCCCTTGACCCGGCCAATTTCAAAGCCCGCCGGGAATACGATATTTCGAACCGGGCTTGCGAAATTGGTTCCCTGCTCGTCAAAGGAACGAACCGGCTGGTAGTGCGCGTCGAGGCCAGGTGTGACTGGGACGGGCTGCTCGACCCACTCTACCTTACCGGGAATTTCGGAGTTTACCCTGGGTCCAACGGGATACTACAGTTGGCGTCACTACCCGCCGCTATTGGTCTGAGGGCTAATCCGCCCAAGGGTTTCCCTTTCTATGCCGGGACCCTGGCCTATTCGACTATTTTTAAACTGGCCGAACTGCCCCGGCAAGAAACCTTTGAATTGGTGCTTGAAGGATTGGATGCCAATCTGCACGAGTGCCTTGAGGTAACCGTAAATGATAGTTCCCTGGGAGTCAGGCCGTGGTCACCCTACACCTGGCAGGGCCGGTGCGAAACGTTAAAGGTGGGAGAAAACACCCTGGAGGTGCGGGTGACCAATACCCTGGTAGGACTGCTGGAAGGGAAGTTTTTCGATTATGACCGCCACCAGCTTTTAAATATTGAAGATTTATAAGTTATTTAATTGCGTTCCAGGCAAGCCGCTCGTTTGGCCAGTTACCCTGTTACATGGGGTAACTAAGAGCTATAAACAATTCTGGCCAGCGGTAGCGAGGGGACATCAATCCAGGCCCATCTGGCGGCGAAACTCGCCGGGGCTGATGTGCAGTTCGCGTTGAAATACCTTGCAGAGGTGGTTGGCATTGGCATAACCGCACAACCTGGCGACATCTTCCAGCTTAAATTTTGTTTCAACCAGTTTCCTGGTTACTTCTTCCAGCCGGACCTTTTGAATGAACCGCGCCGGGCTAAGGCCGGTGGTATCCTTAAAATAGTGACTATAATGGCTGCGGGTCATATTTTTAAGGGCGGCCAGTTCCGTTACGCCAACCGGGCGTTTCAGATTGCTTGTAATATACTGGCGGGTTTCCTCCAACAGATTCTCACGCGAAAGTGGTTCATAGACATGGTGCTGGGCAAAGCGCTCGTATTCCAGCAGAAATTCAAAGAGGGCCAGTTCGCTCACAAAATTATCTCGAAAGGTCTTGCGGTAGCTGTGTTCGAAAAGTTTCACCGCCTGCAAGACAAACCGGTTTTCCGGTTCAATAGTGAGGACCGGCCCGACCATCTTTTTCTGAAGGGCCATTCTATTTACCACGTATGGGTGCTGCAAGATAAGCCAGAAGTAGGTCCAGGAAGGCGACTCCCTGGGAATAAAGTAGTGATGCTCGGAGGGGATAATTGTTATAAAAGCCTTTTTCGGGGTCAGCTTATATTCGAGACCTTCCTCGCAATAGTACCCGTAGCCATCCAGGGTATATTGAAAGAGGAGTCTTGGAAAAGCCGGGTCGCCGCCGCGTTTCAAACCATCCCAGTAATAAGAACTGGGCTGCGTCCGGGTTTCCAGCCCGGTAAAATAACTGCTATCGTCGCCGGTTTGAAGCACCCCGATTCCGCCGCTCTCATTGTAATGAGAATCCAGCATACCCCTCAATTTTTGTAAAGAATTGTCGTCCATCAATTACCCACAATGGGAATATATTTTCCCAGTACCCCAGATTTTCCTCTTCAAAAAAGGGTTATCCCAGGTTTAATTTTATCACAAATAGACCATAAACCGGGCAACCTGACCATTGCAACCTCAAATTTCGGTTGTAAACTGATAGTAAAGTAAGGAACCCTGCCCTACCAGACCTTACCCATTCAGCCAGAAACTACTAACCCAAACTCTTTAACAAGGAGGTTAATTTAGATGCCCATTAGAATTGCAATGATTGGGGCCGGTTCCATCGGTTTTACCCGCTCATTGATGCGTGACATATTGGCGGTCCCGGAACTTGCCGACACAAACTTTGCTTTTACCGACATTTCCCAGACTAACCTGGATATGGTTACTCAATTATGCGAGCGGGAAATAAAAGCCAATAATTTACCCGCCACGATTGAAGCTACCACCGACCGGCGCCGGGCAATTGCCGATGCCGATTATGTCATAAGTGTAATCCGGCAGGGCGGTCTCGAAGCTTTTGAAACGGATATTAACATCCCCTTGAAATATGGTATTGACCAGTGTGTCGGGGATACTATCTGCGCCGGGGGCATCATGTACGGCCAGCGAACGATTCCACCGCTCCTGGAATTTTGCAAAGATATTAGGGAAGTAGCCAAACCGGGCGCGCTCTTTTTGAATTATTCAAACCCCATGGCTATGAATACCTGGGCCTGCAACAAATACGGCCAGGTTAAAACTATCGGGTTATGTCACGGGGTGCAGGGCGCTCACTGGCAGATAACAAGTGTTATCGAAATGTGGGCTAAAGAACAGGGGTTGCTCGAACCGGAGGCAAAATTGCACCGCCGGGAAGTTGATGTGATTGCAGCAGGGCTGAACCACCAAACCTGGTTTATAAAGGTGGTATGGCGAGGGATTGATTTTATTCCGCTATTACCCGAACTCTTTGCAAGGCATCCTAAATACTCTCAGACCGAAAAGGTGCGAATTGACGTGCTAAAGCGGTTTGGCTATTACAGCACCGAATCAAACGGCCACCTGAGCGAATATCTGCCGTGGTATCGCAAGCGTCCCGAAGAAATCCTGAACTGGATTGACCTTTCCTCGTGGATTAACGGTGAAACAGGCGGCTATCTGCGGGTAACCACCGAAGGGCGCAACTGGTTCGAGACCGATTTCCCCAACTGGTTGAAAGAGGAGCCCCCGGTGATTTCGCCCAACAACCGCAGCGAAGAACACGCCTCCTATATTATTGAAGCCCTGGAAACGGGCCGGGTTTACCGGGGCCATTTTAACGTGGTGAACGAACACCATATCACCAACCTACCAGATGGGTGTGTGGTTGAAATCCCCGGCTATGTCGATAAAACCGGCCTGAATATTCCTACAGTGGGAAATCTACCAATGGCCTGCGCTGCTACCTGTGCCGCCAGTGTCAGGGTGCAGGAAATGGCGGTCGAGGCGGCGGTACACGGGGATGTCACCCTGCTAAAACAGGCGGTCTTACACGACCCCTTAACCGGCGCAGTCTGTAACCCTGAGGAGGTCTGGCAACTGGTAGATGAAATGCTGGTGGCGCAAAGCCGCTGGCTGCCCCAGTACCAGAATGAGGTCGGCCCTGCCCAGGCCCGGCTCGATGAAGCGGTCCGCAATAATACCCGCGTCAGGTTGCGCAGCGGGCAGGGAGCAGCCCGGTTGCATACCCGCAATGTTACGGAGTTGGCCGAGGATAAAGCGGCAGCCCGTAAGAACGCCTCCGCCGCCGACAAAGGCGACCTGGTCAGCAAACCCGGTAAATAAGCAGTAGGGGCCAACATTCTAGAGACACCGGCTTTTGAAAGCAGACGTTTTCAAAAAGCCGGTGTCTTTTTATTTCCAGGGATCAGTTAGAACGCCTGGGAACAAACCGAACTAAACATGTTAACTTTTGAGCCAGTTCCTTTGTTGACAGGGCAAATCAGCCTATAAAAGGCCGAGTTAAGCCGTTTCCCCTGGTTGTAAATCACCCCAAAAATGCTGACCACTGAAATATAATTAAGAATATTAATCACAACATTAAGATTTACAACTTATTTTATAAAAGGTGTTGACAATTTCCAAAAACCATGGATAATAGAAATACAACATCAATAATATTAACTTTGAGATTAATAATATTGATGATTAGAGATAATAAAATAAAAATTCTTGAGTAGTAACCTGGCAACAATTAGTAATGCCGCAAAATGTAAGGACTGTACGGACCCAACGGGTAAAATCAAACAAAGGCTAATACTGAGCCTGGAAGACTTGAAAATTAAAAAAATTCGTAAATTGTTGGAAATTTAGTAGGAAAGGAAGAATTATTATGTTTAACCAGTATTCTCAGGTGATGATGAGCGAAGTAAATTACCGCCACGACCTTTACAAGCAAGAAGTTCAGCGCGAGCGCCAGGTCCGGCAGGCAAACCAGTATAGTGAAAGCAAACCGCAGTCCGCCAATAAAGTGCCCGCAGTCATCAAAAATGGCCGCTTGAGCATGCAGAAGGGTTTATAATCTCCAGGCTGCCCGCCCGGACACCGCTTCCGGTGAAATGCCAAATGTGTTCCCAAGGCTGAATCCCTGGTTATCTGCCCTTAAATTCAAACTTTTTAGGGACAGGTAACCGGGTAGACATTCAGGTCTGGCGACCTGAATAACTAACCTCCCTACGCCAGTAGCCCTCTTATCGCAGTCTTTCTTGAAATCCCTTATGAACTTTACAGCTTAAACAGAATCCTGACCGCTTTTCCGGTTGGGCCTGAGAGGGTTATATTTACTCGTGACAATCTTTCGCAGCGTTTTAGCAGTAAAACCGGCCAGCCTGACCGTCCTGGTCGCTTGAAGTTGGCGCAAATCCTTCTCAAAACGGGCTAAAGTCTGTTCGAGTTCACGGTTGGCTTCGATCTGGCGGGCCAACCGTGAATTGGCCTGGTGTAGTTCGGCTTCCAGGGAGGCCAGGTTGCCCGTAGAACTTCCCTTTGGCAGGGTGGGGGTTCTTTTTTTGAGTTTAAGGTATTCTGCTTCCAGGTTCCGGGACAAATCTTCCGCTAAAAGGTATTTGTTTTCCAGGGATTTAGCCCATTTATTGATCTTTGCGTGTTCCGTTTCCAGGTCATTGTGCCTTTCCTGTAGCAGTGCATATTGGGATTCTAAGACATTATAACCTTTTTCCAGCCCTAAATAATTGTTTTCCAGTTTAATATATTCTTCCCGGAGGGTATTATAGGTCAAATGAAGGTTAACGCCCCACTCTCTAAGGGCAATCGTTTCAATCATGCTGCTAAGGTTCTGGCTTGCACAAAGGGCAAAAAATTCGGACAGCCCAAATTGATAATGTTCCTGGGCGACGGCCAGCATAGCAGGATCTTGCAGTAACAGGCTTAATTTTTCTCGCCCGACAGCCCGGACCGGTTGTAAAAGATGTTTGAAATAGATAAAAACTTTCTCAAGCTCAAATTCCGGCCCTTCCTGGAAATCGGGCCGCCGCAATTGTCCGGCGAAAGCCTCTTTAAAAAAGTCTACCGGAATATCAGCCAGAACTTCCCGGCGGATCTGGACGGCTTCGAACATGGTTTGGGTCGCGAGGGTCTCTTTAGTGACACTGTTTTTTACGTGGTAAAAATCATCCAGGCGGTTTACCAGCTTTTCCGGCATGACCGCAAGGGGAATTTTCTTCAGCAGTTTTAGCCACATAGCCTGGGGAGCAAGTTGCACAAAGGTATTCGAAAATAAACCGGCCTCAAGCAGAGCCTGTCGCTCGAACATGGCGGTTTCAACCGGGAAGAAGTTTTCGTTAAACTGGTTAAAGAATAGCAGGCTGAACATTTCGGCCTGGGTAGCGGCAGTTAAGGTGGTGTAGTCGGCTGATTTGGTAACAATTTGGAGGGGTCTATAGACTTCCCCGGTAAATTCTAACCCGGCAAAGGCGCCTTTCCCGCCCGTTTCCACCAGGAAATTATATTGCCGTTCGAGCCGGTCGGGGTGACTAATATCATTCGCCCCGGCAAAACAAACAAATTTACCCCTGGCGAGTTTTAGCAAGGTGTTTAAGGCAAAGCCGCTACTCTGGTCCCGGTCAAACCGGTAGATAAGGCGCTCGTCCTTAAATTCTCGGACAATTTCCCCGGTGTTGTCTGCGGGTCCGTGGTTGATAATAAGCAATTCATACCCGGTAAAGGTCTGGTCCAGCACACCCTGGATCGCTTCCCGGATGTATTGGGTTTCGTTATAGGTTGTGATTAAGACGCTTACCTGGGGGTTTTCTGGGGACATTTGCCCGGTTCCTCTCTACTTGGGGCTAATGCAAGGGCCGGGTTAACCTTTTTACTGCTAACCCGGCTACTACAAGGTTTGTACTCATCCAAGGTATTTCTTAAATAATTTCAGGCGAGGTACAAGCTGGCGTTGTGTACCGTATATTTCCCGGAAGCGGCGCTGACCTGCCTTTGCCAGCCGGTGAAGCGCTGAGGGCTCGTTAAAGTAAGGAATTATTTTTCCCACAATCCCCTCAACTTCCCCAGGGATAATACAAATATCCTCACCGGGGGTGAATTCTTCATTCTCGTTGAGAAGGTCAGTACAAAAGACTGCCACTCCGCACAAAGCTGCCTCGCTACAGGCGCCGGTAGGAAACCCATCAAAAGTGCCGGGCATTAACACGAAAGGTATATTGGGTGAAAGAGTAATATCCATCCCGGCATAAAATTCGGGGAAGAAGCTGGTTGGTTGGTGACCATAAAAAGTGATACGGTCCGCCAGGCTTGTGACATCTATATCCTGCGCCCCAAACCCACCGACCACGTGAAACCGGAAAAGAGGGCTAAGCCGGGCTAAAACTTTTGCAACCTCTAAAAAAACATCGTACCCTTTATCCCGCCCTTCCGCCATATATTTCATGGCAACAAAACAAATATCAAAGGTCGCCTTATCCTGCCCATAATAACGGTGAGGAATGGAGAAACGGTTATATAATTCGGCTGGAATAACCGCCCCATAAATATATTCGATTTTCTCAGGCGGGCAAAGACCGTTCCGAAGTAGATAATTATAGGTTATTTTCTGGGTAACTATCATCCTTTTAAAAAACTTTGAGTTTGTCAACCGGAGTACCCGGGAATCGGAAATGATGTCGTAGAAAAGAAATTCGCCGCCCGGATAGAGCGTGAAAATAAAAGGAATTTCCTCTCGCTCGATAATGGGGAGAAGCTTGAAAGCATTTTTCAAAAAGACCACGTAAAGTAACCGGTAATTTAAGGCGGTTTCGGCTACAAACCGCTTAAGCCTATCCCTGTTCTGGGGATAAAAAGAGAGATATTCCTCTTTTAAGGTATCGAAATTTGGCTGGGCGGAGACAATGTCGCAATTCAAATTGGCTAAATAATAGTTAAATTCGGCAACCCGGAAAGCGGATAAGACATTGGGGAAATAATCATCATAAATAAGCAGCCCGGCCCGTGTTTCCTGGTTAGGGGCTGGTACGCGCTCACGAGGAACATCCAAAACTCTTTGTGGGCCGGGCCATTTAATTGTTTGTTCTTTTAAGGGGTCCAGTTGCAGGTCCCAGTCGGACCCGAAATCGGCCTTAAACGAGAGAAAATCGGGGGGGTATAGGGGGAAATTCGAAAGTTTTTGATAAAGCCGCGCCAGTAAAAAGGGCGGCACCTCTTCAAAGAAAGTTAACCGGAAATAATTATAGCTTTTTATGAAAAGGTCGGACCTGCCGGTGGCCTGGAGATAACCGGCCAGGCGCTTGCAAAATAGATAAGCCAGCTCGAAAAACAGGTCGTTTTGAGTATTATTGTTTGAAACACTGGAAGGATGGGAACGGTAATAGGTTAACTTTTCCGGTATGACATGGAACCTGAACCCGTTTAGCAGGCAGCGCAACCACAAATCAAAATCAGGCGTCAAAAACAGGTCCGCGTCTAAACCACCAACCCGGTCGTGGAGTTCTTTGCGAAGTAAAACCGAGGAATGGCACAAAAAATTCTGGATAATCCAGTTGTCGCCCAGGTTCAAATCACGTTTTTGGTTGAACCAGTTCGAAAAAATCCCCTCAAGCACCTGGCCGGTGCCATCCACCTCGAAAATAAAAGTACCGGCAACACCGGTTTCAGGATGGGTTTCCAGGTAATCCACCTGGCGCGCCAGTTTCTCCGGGGTAAACCAATCACCGGCCACAATATAACCGGTATATTTGCCGGTACAAAGGGCGTAAGCCTGGTTGTAGGTCTGGCCGGTGCCCCGGCCTTTTTCATCAAAAATCGCGGTAATCCTGGGGTCATTAAAAGACCGGATGACTTCGGCGGAATTATCCGTAGAACCGTCATCAACAATTATTAACTCCCAGTTCGAATAGCTTTGGTCCAGCACCGACTGTATCGTCTGTCGAATAGTACGGCCAGAATTGATGGACAGCAGGATTAGCGATACCAGGGGTGAGTCCATAGGTGTGCCGGGAGCCTTTCAACAGGTTAATTTTGGGTCATAAAGATTTGATTGGAGTCATTATAACAGGAAAAATTATATTAGCCCTGTTCCGGCTATCTGGCACAGGGTGAAAAATCTTGCTTTATTCTTTAATTTATGCTATCTGTATAGCTGAAACTGCTAACTTTTCCACCACATAATACTAAATTACTATATTAAAGATGCGTGTAACTCTAAAACCTTTGATGGAGATAAGGGTGAGGTTATGCCAGAAGTAAACGGGTCTTCTCCGAGTGCCAGCGAATTTGACGCGGTTGTTATAGGTTCAGGCTTCGCGGGCCTTTATATGCTTTACCTCCTGCGAAAAAATGGGTTTAAGGTCCGGGAATTCGAGGCAGGTAGTGGGGTGGGCGGCACCTGGTACTGGAACCGCTACCCCGGCGCGCGCTGCGATAGCCCCAGCGTGCATTACTCTTACTCCTTCTCGCCCGAACTCGAACAGGAATGGGAGTGGACCGAAAAGTATCCCCGGCAGCCTGAAATTTTACGCTACCTCAACCACGTCGCGGATAGGTTTGATTTGCGCCGGGACATTCAGCTTGAGACACGGGTAACCTCCGCGACCTATTCTGAAACGACCAACCGCTGGCTAATTGAGACAGACAAGGGCGACCGGGTAGCGGCTAAATATTGTATTACGGCGGTTGGTTGTCTTTCCGCGCCCAGCAAACCGAGTTACAAAGGTCTTGATAGCTTTAAGGGGCAGTTATACTACACCGCCGAATGGCCGCACCAAGAAGTTGACTTCACCGGGCAAAAGGTCGGGGTAATCGGCACAGGTTCGACCGGTATCCAACTGATACCTCAAATCGCCCGCCAGGCCGCGCACCTGACAGTCTTTCAACGGACGCCTAATTACAGTCTCCCGGCTCGTAACCGGCCCTTAAGCCCGGATGAACAGGCCCAGTTCAAGGCCACTTATCCGCAAATCCGCCAGGCTAACCGCGAGTCGTTCGGCGGCTTTACCGTCGACCCTGTAGGGAAACCGGCCTCGGTTTTTAGCTTAACGGAGGAAGAACGGCAACAGAAATTTGAACAGGGTTGGGAGCGAGGGGGCCAAACCATGATGGCTTCTTTTACGGACCTCACGGCCAGCCTGGAGGGTAATAAGTACGCGGCGGATTTTGTCCGTTCCAAGATTGCCGAAATTGTTAAAGACCCGGAAATCGCCAGGATGTTGATGCCTGACGACCATCCCCTCGGCAGCAAACGTATCCCGATTGATACCGAATATTACGAAACCTACAACCGGGATAATATCTCCCTGGTAGATATTCGCAAAGACCCGATTGAAGAATTTACCCCAGGTGGTCTTAAAACTAAAGAACACGAATACAACCTGGATGCAGTGGTATTTGCCACCGGGTTTGACGCCTTAACCGGGGCCCTGCGCCGCATCAACATTACCGGCAAAGCGGGCTTAACCCTCCAACAAAAATGGGCGGCTGGGCCGCTTACATACCTGGGTCTTCAGAGCGCCGGTTTCCCGAACCTTTTTATTATCACCGGACCGGGCAGTCCCTCCGTCCTTACCAATATGCCCGTTGCAATTGAACAACACGTTGAGTGGATTGCCGGTTGTTTAACCTATTTGCGCGAGCAGGGTATTCAGACCATTGAACCTGACGATGAGGCCGAAACTAACTGGGTGGCCCACGTCAACGAGGTAGCCAGCCATACCCTTTATCCGCATGCTAATTCCTGGTATCTCGGTGCCAATATTCCGGGAAAACCTCGCATCTTTATGCCGTATGTGGGAGGTCTTGGAAACTATCGAAAGTTATGTGACGAGGTGGCCGCCAATGGTTATGAAGGCTTCAAATTATTTTAGCCGGGCTCACCTGATTCGACTTAACACTCAACCCCCGACAAACCCTGAATAGCTACTTCAGTTTCAGTTCAGCATCACAGGCAATATAAAATATTGATAGCCGGATGGCAGGTAGGGTTACCCGGCCATCCGGCTAATTTTTATTCTCGAAAGTATGGTTTAGAAACGGCTAATATACTCTACTAAATTTATTGGCGGTTTGATAGACTCTGGCTGTTGGTACAGCAAGACCAACTTTTACTTGTTATATGCCTTGAAGGCGACCGCTTTTCAAAGGTTATTTCAAGGCTTAATTGTGGAGATAATTTCTTTTCCCGTTCTTTTCTACCAGGTAGAGAAAGAACGGGAAACTTTTTAAGGAGACAAATTATGAACCGGAAAGAATTGGATGTCTTTCGTAAGCGCCTTTTAGCTGAAAAAAGCCGGGTCCTTGAACAACTTGAACAGGTCGAGGTAAACTTACAGCAATTTGAGAGTGATTTCTCAGAGTTAGTATCCTTAAGGAGCCGCCAGCGTTACCTGCAAGAAAACCTGGAAGAAATTAGCAAAGCCCTGGGGCGGATCGAGAGTGGGACGTATGGACTTTCGGAAATTTCGGGTAAACCAATCCCCCTGGAGCGTCTCGAACTATTGCCCTGGGCCAGCCGGTTGGTAGAAGAAGGTTCCGGGGTGGCCAATAGGGTATAATATAGCCAGTTCCAACCCTATCTAAAACAAACCCTTATTCAACCGGCCCTGTTTGACGGAACCGACCTACCCCAGGAAAGGTAAAACATGAATGTAACCGACCGTATTGCCCTGGTGACCGGCGCCGGGACCGGTATTGGCAAACGAACTTCTCTGCTACTCCTCGAAGCCGGGTATAGCGTCGTAATGGCAGGACGCAGGGTTGCGCCACTGGAACAGACCGTCCGGGAAGCCGGTGTTTCAGACTCGCGCACCCTGGTAATGGCTACAGACGTAACCGACCCGGCAGCCGTGGCGGCCTTATTTGCCGCCACCCTGGCTAAATTCGGACGCCTTGATGTTTTATTTAACAATGCGGGGGTTGGTGCCCCCGCTATCCCCCTCGAAGAATTAAGTTATGAGCAGTGGCGGACTGTGCTGGATACCTGCGTAACCGGCACATTTCTTTGCACCCAGCAGGCCGTCGCCATCATGAAAAAGCAAAATCCACGGGGCGGGCGCATTATCAACAACGGCTCGATTTCGGCGCATGCTCCACGGCCCCATTCTGCCCCTTATACGGCGGCTAAACACGCTATAACCGGTCTTACCAAAGCAACCGCGCTGGATGGGCGACCCTTTGACATAAACTGCGGACAGATTGACATCGGGAACGCCGCCACCGAGATGACCGCCCGGATGACAAACGGCGTCCTCCAGGCCAATGGCACCGTAGCCGCCGAGCCCACCATGGATGCCGAGCATGTGGCACGGGCCGTACTCTATATGGCGGGCCTGCCCCTAGATGTCAATGTTCCTTTTATGACCGTAATGGCAAGTGGTATGCCCTTTATTGGCCGGGGATAAAGTGGCGGCTTGCCAGGACCGCTTTTTTCTGCTATGATAACTTTGTTGGTTATAGTATAGTAAATTTTAGTTTAGTGGAAAGGAGGCGCAAAATGCCAAAAACTACACAAAAGTCGAATAAGGTGCGCCTGGATTCTACTGAGCCGGTATTTATTTAGTGTAACCACTTCTCCTTCTTCCGGTGGAGTTACCGCTGACATTTCCCTGTCCAGCTTAAAATCTATTCTGGATAAATCCCGCCGTTTCATTTTCCCAGACCTCAGTTAATTTAGCGTATCTGCCGACTTCATGACTTCCAGGGAGTAGTTTTGGGCTTGTCTGCCTTTTTGCCTTTTCTACTATCCTGTCCGGCGTCCGGCGGTGGATATATTGCCGCTACCGCCGTGTCTTTTTGTCATGTCAGGTTACCGGCCAGGTCGAAATGGACCTGACCAAGTATGGCGGAGATATTTTGTGAGTTTTCGAGCTAAAAAATTCCTTTCTTATTACAAACCTTATGCCGGTTTGTTTTTTACGGACATGTTTTGCGCCTTT
>Ga0097678_1002648_pt1 | contig 13662 bp, 10 predicted proteins | sample ThiBiot_500_plan_2_FD_72847 | JGI IMG/M metagenome (GOLD analysis project Ga0097678, IMG submission 72847) | Wastewater bioreactor microbial communities from Cape Town, South Africa - Thiocy_expt_500_plan - 1398105537976 (version 2) (version 2) ...
GCTGACGTTCTTGTTGGTCCAGTCCATTTCGGAGACGTGCACCAGGCCTTCGATGCCCTCTTCGATTTCGACGAACGCGCCGTAGTCGGTCAGGTTGGCGACCTTGCCGAACATGCGGGTGCCCTGCGGGTAGCGACGCGCGATGCCGACCCACGGATCGTCACCCAGCTGCTTGATGCCGAGCGAGACACGGTTCTTCTCGGTGTCGTAGCGCAGGATCTTGGCTTCCAGTTCCTGGCCGACGTGCACGACTTCGGACGGGTGCTTGACGCGGCGCCAGGCCATGTCGGTGATGTGCAGCAGGCCGTCGATGCCGCCCAGGTCCACGAACGCGCCGTAGTCGGTGATGTTCTTCACCACGCCCTTGACGATGGAGCCTTCCTTCAGGTTCTCCATCATCGCTTCGCGGTCGGCACCCATGGTCTCTTCCAGCACGGCACGGCGCGACACCACGACGTTGTTGCGCTTGCGGTCGAGCTTGATGACCTTGAATTCCATTTCCTTGTATTCGAACGGCGTGGTGTCCTTGACCGGACGCATGTCCACCAGCGAACCCGGCAGGAAGGCACGCAGGCCGCCCACCAGCACCGTCAGACCGCCCTTGACCTTGCCCTGCACCATGCCGGTGACGATACGGCCTTCGTTCATCGCCGCTTCCAGATCCAGCCACGCGGCCAGCTTCTTGGCGCGCTCGCGCGACAGCTTGGTGGCGCCGAAACCGTCTTCGATCGACTCGATGGCGACCGCGACGAAATCGCCGACCTTGGCTTCGATCTCGCCCTGGTCGTTCTTGAATTCTTCGAGAGGAATCAGGCTCTCGGACTTGAGGCCGGCATTCACCGTCACGAAGTTGTGATCGATCCCGACGATTTCAGCGGTGATGACTTCACCCTGACGCATTTCCTGATGCTCGAGGGACTCCTCGAACAGGGCGGCAAAGCTTTCCATGGATTCGGATACGGAAACAGCGGTTACAGTAGACATTAAAAACCTTCTTGTCCGTCAATGAGGACGGGGTTGGTTGCACATCGTCAGTCTGCAGGCGCAGGCTGACACGGAAAAATCAATGACCTTGCTGGTTCTGGATTCTGCATGCAGCATAGTGCGCCAGGACCGCCCGCACGGCCGACTCGATATCCATATGGGTCGTATCGAGCAGCAACGCATCCGGCGCGGGTTTCAGCGGCGCAACGGCACGGGTGGTATCGCGCGCATCGCGGGCCTGCATATCCGCAACAAGGTCCGTTAGACTAGCAGAGTTCCCCTTTTCGATCAACTGCTTATAGCGCCGTTCGGCACGCGCTTCGGCGCTCGCGGTGAGGAAGACCTTGGCCGCCGCATCGGCAAATACCACCGTGCCCATATCGCGCCCATCCGCCACCAGTCCGGGGAGCTGACGGTAGGCGCGCTGGCGGTCGAGCAGGGCCGCGCGCACCGCCGGCAACGCCGCCACGTTCGACGCACCCTCGCCCACCGCTTCGGCACGGATCGCATCGGTCACGTTTTCGCCCGCCAGCCAGACCGAGCCGTCGCGGAACGTTGCCGGCAAGCAGGCCGCCAGTTCCGCGATGTGCGGTGCGTCGTCGAGCGCCACACCCTGTTTCATCGCCGCTAACGCAGTCAGCCGGTACAGCGCGCCGCTGTCGAGAAAGTGAAACCCCAGCGCCATCGCCACCCGTTCGGCCACCGTCCCCTTGCCCGAGGCCGAGGGGCCGTCGATGGTGATCACGGGTGAGGCGTGAGGGGTGAGGGGTGAGGCGGCGCTCATTGGGCGATCCCCGCAAACGTCCTGAAATACGTCGGAAAGGTCTTGTTGACGCACGCCGGGTCGTTGATGCGCACCGGCACGCCGCCGAGCGTCACCAGCGACAGGCACATCGCCATGCGGTGGTCGTCGTAGGTGTCGATCACCGCGTTCGCGATGAGCCGTTGCGGCGGGATGATGCGGATGAAGTCCGCGCCCTCCTCCACCGTCGCGCCGACCTTGCGCAGTTCGGTCGCCATCGCCGCGATACGGTCGGTCTCTTTCACCCGCCAGCTGGCGATGTTCCTGAGCACGGTCACGCCGTCGGCGAACAACGCCGTCACCGCCAGCGTCATCGCGGCGTCGGGAATGTGGTTGCAGTCGAGGTCGATTGCCTGCAGGCGACCATTTCTGGGTGCTTGCGCCTCGATCCAGTTCGGCCCCATGTCGATCTGTGCGCCCATCTGCGCCAGCGCATCGGCAAAGCGCACGTCGCCCTGCACGCTGTCGCGGCCGACGCCCTCCACCCGCACCGGACCGCCGCCGATCGCCCCCGCGGCGAGAAAATAGGAGGCCGACGAGGCATCGCCTTCCACCCAGATTTCGCCGGGACTCCGGTAGCGCGCCGCCGCCGGCACGCCGAAACGCTGCCAGCCGTCACGCGCGATCTCGACGCCGAAGCGGCGCAGCATCGCCAGCGTGATGCCGATGTAGGGTCTGGAAATCAGCTCGCCCACGACTTCGATCGTGGTGTTGCGCTGGCGCAGCGGCAAGGCCATCAGGAGGCCGGTGAGAAACTGGCTCGACACGTCGCCACGCACCTCGGTGGTATCGCCCGCCAGGTCGGCCGGATGGATCTTCAGCGGTGGAAATCCCGCCTGGCCGAGATAGTCGATGCGCGCGCCCAGCCGCCGCAGCGCGTCGACCAGATCGCCGATCGGCCGCTCATGCATGCGCGCCACGCCCTTCAACACATACTCGCCGCCCGACAGCGCGCACGCGGCGGTCAGCGAACGGAACGCGGTGCCGGCATTGCCGAGGAACAGTTCGGCCCGTTTTACAGGAAAGCCAGCGACCGGGAACGCGCCGCCCACGCCCGCAATCTCATAATCGTCGGAATCGCTGATCCGTGCCACGCCGACACCCAGCGTGCGCAAGGCGTCGAGCATGACCCGGGTATCGTCGGAATCGAGCAGCGCACGCACGATGGTCGTGCCTTGCGCCAGCGCCGCCAGCAGCAGCACGCGGTTGGAAATACTTTTGGAACCCGGCAGGCGCACCGTGCCGCGCGCCTCGCCGCTTGCGGGCAGATCGAGAAATTCCATCACATCAAGAATCCTGTTGTTTCATCCAGAGCTCGCGTGCCGCCCGTGCGCGCGAAAAAATCGTTAACAGGGCCTCTGCGTCTTCGCTGGCCACGGTCTGGCGCAGGGTCTGCAAAGCGGCAAGGTAGGCGTCCAGTTCGGTCAGCAGCGCCTCGCGGTTGGCCAGCGCAATGTCGCGCCACATCTCGGGGCTGCTGCCGGCGATGCGGGTGAAATCGCGGAAGCCGCCGGCGGCAAAGCGGAAGCAGGTGTCGCCATCGGCGCGTTGTGCCAGTTCATCCACCAGCGCGAACGCCGCCAGGTGCGGCAGATGGCTGACCGCTGCGAAGATGCGGTCGTGCTGTGCGGCGTCCAGCGTTTCGACCTGGGCGCCGGCCGCTTCCCACAACGCGCGCACCGTGGCGACCGCGCCGACGCGGGTGCCGGCCTGCGGCGTCAGCACCACGCGTTTGCCCTGGTAAAGATCGGCGCGCGCCGCGGCGGGTCCGCTCTGCTCGGAACCCGCGATGGGATGGCCCGGTACGAAATCGCCAAAGCGCGCACCGAGCGCGGCGCGCGCCGCTTCGATCACGTCGGACTTGGTGCTGCCGGCATCGGTGACGATGGCACCGGGTTTCAGATGCGGCGCCAGATTCTTCAATACGGCCCCGGTCTCGCCCACCGGCATCGCCAGCAGGATGCAGTCGGCCTGGCCGGCTTCCGCCCAGCCGGCCACGCGGTCGATCAGGCCACGCTCGCGCGCGACGGTGAGTCGCGCGGCGTTCCGCCCCACGCCCAGCACCTCGCGCACTGCGCCGGCCTGCTTCAGCGCCAGCGCGAACGAGCCGCCGATGAGGCCGACACCGACGACGGCAAGCGTGTCGACGATCACAGGCTCGCTTTCAGGGCGTCGAGGAAACGCGCATTCTGTGCGGCCAGGCCGACCGACACGCGCAGGAATTCGGGCAGGCCGTAATTGTCGACCGGCCGCACGATCACGCCGCGTTTCAGCAGTTCGGCGTTGATGCGCGCGGCAGCGCCGACTTTCGCCAGCAGGAAATTGCCTTTCGACGGCACGGTTTCGACGCCCATTTCGGTCAGCCCTGCCGCCAGCTGCGCCATGCCGGCGCTGTTCAATGCATGACTGCGCGCCAGAAACGCCTCGTCGCCGAGTGCCGCTTCGGCGGCGGCGAGTGCGGGCGCGTTGACGTTGAAAGGGTGGCGCACCCGGTTCAGCAGATCGATCACGCCGGCGCTGCCGAGGCCGTAGCCGACGCGCAGTCCGGCCAGGCCATACGCCTTGGAAAAAGTGCGGCTGATCAGCAGATTGGGAAAGCGCGCCAGCCAGGCCGCGGTGTCGCAGCGCTCGGCCGGCGGCAGGTATTCGCCGTAGGCCTCATCCAGCACCACCAGCACCTGCGGCGGCACGGTTTCGAGAAAGGCCTCGATCTGCGCCCACGGCAGGAAGGTGCCGGTCGGGTTGTTGGGGTTGGCGATCCACAGCACCCGCGTGTCGCCGCGGATCGCCGCACGCATGGCATCGAGATCGTGGCCGTAATCCTTCGCCGCCACCTCGATGCCTGCCGCCCCCGCGGTCAGCGTGGCGATGGGGTAGACGGCGAACGCATGCTGCGCATACACCGCCGACGCCGCCGGGCCGAGAAATGCGCGCGCGGCCATGTCCAGCACATCGTTCGAGCCGTTGCCCAGCACGATCTGATTCGCCGCGACGCCCAGCTTCGCCGACAGTTTCGACTTCAGCGCAAAGCCGGCACCGTCGGGATACAGGGCCATGTCGTGCAGCGCATCCTGCGCCGCAGCCAGCGCGGCGGGGCTGGGGCCGAGCGGGTTTTCGTTCGACGCCAGCTTGACGATGCCGGCCTCGTCCAGCCCCAGTTCGCGCGCAAGCTCGGAGGTCGGTTTGCCGGGGCGATAGGGGGCGATGGCGCGAATGTGGGCGGGAGCGAAATCGCAACAACTCATGAGTGTGCAGCGGGGTAGGAACCGAGAATCTTGAGGAAGGCGGCACGCGACTCGATTTCGGTGAGCGTGGCGGCGAGTCTGGCGTCCAGCCGATGGCCTTCGCAGACGACAAAGAAGAGATATTCCCAGTTGGCCGAACGCGCCGGACGCGATTCGAGCTTGCTCATGGAAACCCCGGCGTCGGCCAGCGGCTGCAGCAATTTGACGATGGCGCCGGGCTGATTGTGCACACCGACGACGAGCGAGGTCTTGTCGCAGCCGGACGGCGCGGCATCGGCAGGCGCCAGGACGAGAAAACGGGTGGTATTGCCCGCCTCGTCCTCGATGCGCGCTTCGACGATGGCAAGGCCATACAACTCCGCGGCCGCATCGCTGCCCAGCGTGGCGGCATCGGGCTCTGCCGCGGCACGGCGCGCGCCTTCGCTGTTGCTGACGACGCTCACCCGCTCGGCCCCGGGCAGATGCCGATTGAGCCAGTTCTGGCACTGGGCGAGCGACTGGGCGTGGCCATAGACGCGGTCGATGCCTTCCAGGCCCGCGCTTTTGCGCATCAGATTCTGGTGAATCGGCAGCATGATCTCGCCGCAGATCCTGAGCGGGCTGGCGACGATCAGATCGAGCGTGCGCGAAATCGCGCCCTCGGTGGAATTTTCCACCGGTAGCACGGCAAAATCGGCACGCCCGGTTTCGACGGCGCGGAAGCAGGCGTCGATATCGGCTTCGGCAACCGCCTCGACGGCATGGCCGAAATGCTTGTAGGCGGCAGCCTGGCTGAAGGTGCCGGCCGGGCCCAGGTAGGCCACGCGGATGTTCTGTTCCAGCGCCCGGCAGGCCGACATGACTTCACGGATCAGACGCTCGACGGTGTCGCCGTCGAGCGGTCCCGGATTGGCTTCGCGCAGGCGGCGCACGATCTGGGCTTCGCGCTCGGGGCGATAGATCTTTTCACCGTTCTTGGCACGGCCGACGGCTTGCGCCAGGCGCGCACGTTCGGAAACCAGCTGCAGCAAGGTGTCGTCGATGCCGTCGATGCGCGCGCGCAGCGCCTTCAATGCCTCATCCATCGGGTCAGGCGGCGGGCAGGTAGCGCACCGCGAGCACGCCGGCAATCCCGGCCAGCTGACGCATCACGGCATCGTCCACCGCGCTGTCGACATCGGTCAGGGTGTAGGCCATGTCGCCCCTGGATTTGTTGACCATGTTGTGGATGTTGAGTCCGGCGGCGGCCAGCACCGACGAAATCTGTCCCACCATGTTGGGCACGTTGGCATTGGCGATCGCGATGCGGTACGCCGATTCGCGCGCCAGCTTGACGTTGGGAAAATTCACCGCGTTGCGGATATTGCCGTTTTCCAGATAGTCGGCAAGCTGCTCGGCGACCATCACCGCACAGTTTTCTTCGGCCTCGGCGGTACTGGCGCCCAGGTGCGGCAGCGTGACGACCCGGGCATGGCCCTTCAGCGCATTCGCCGGGAAGTCGCAGATATAGGCATGCAGCTTGCCGCCATCGAGCGCCTCGATCACGGCGGCATTGTCGACCACCCCCTCGCGCGCAAAATTCAGCAGCACCGCGCCGGGACGCATGACGCCGATGCGCTGCGCGTTGATGAGATTGCGCGTGGTATCCAGCAGCGGCACGTGCAGGGTGACGAAATCGGCCACGCGCAGCACGTCCTCGACGCTCTCCGCGCGTCTGACCTGCGACGGCAGGCGCCAGGCGGCGTCCACCGTGATCGCCGGATCGAAGCCGACCACGTTCATGCCGAGCTTGATGGCCGCTTCGGCGATATAGGAGCCGATTGCGCCAAGACCGATGATGCCGAGCGTGCGCCCCGGCAGTTCCATACCGCCGAACTGCTTCTTGCCGGCTTCGGTCGCCTTGTGCATGGCTTCGTCCGTCCCTTCCAGACCTTCGACGAACTTCAGCGCCGGCACCAGATTGCGTGCGCCCATGAGCATGCCGGCGATGACCAGTTCCTTCACCGCATTGGCGTTCGCGCCCGGCGCGTTGAACACCGGCACCCCGCGTTCCGACAGCTTTTTCACCGGGATGTTGTTGGTGCCGGCGCCAGCGCGGCCGATCGCCTGCACCGAGGCGGGAATCTCCATCTCGTGCATGCTGGCCGAACGCACCAGGATGCCGTCCGGATCGGCGACATCGCCGCCGACGATGTAATGTTCGGGCAGCCGCGCAAGACCCCGCGCGGAAATCGCATTCAGCGTCAGTATCTTGCGCGCGGCCTCAGCCATGGCTTTTCTCGAACTCACGCATCATGTCGACCAGCGCACGCACGCCTTCGAGCGGCATGGCGTTGTAGATCGACGCCCGCATGCCGCCGACCGAACGATGGCCTTTCAGCTGGATCAGACCGCGCTCCTTGGCCATCTTGAGAAACGCCTCGTCGAGCGCGGCGTCCTTCAGGGTGAAGGGGATGTTCATCAGCGAGCGGTTGTCCTTCGCCACCGGAGAATTGTAGAAATCGGTCGCGTCGAGGGTGTCATAGAGCAGGCCGGCTTTCTCGCGGTTGGTCTTTTCCATCGCGGCAAGACCGCCGCGCGCCTTCAGCCACTTGAACACCAGCCCCGCCGTATACATGGCAAACGTGGGCGGCGTGTTGTACATCGAGTCGTTGTCGGCGTGCGTCTTGTAGTCGAACATGGTCGGCGTGCCTTTCAGCGCCTCGCCGATCAGGTCGTCGCGCACGATGACGAGGGTGAGGCCAGCCGGGCCGATGTTCTTCTGCGCGCCGGCGTAGATCAGGCCGAATGCCGACACGTCGATCGGGCGCGACAGGATGGTCGACGACATGTCGGCCACCAGCGGCACGCTGCCGGTGGCCGGCGTCCAGAAGATTTCCACGCCGCCGATGGTTTCGTTGGGGGTGTAGTGGACGTAGGCCGCGTTGGGATCGAGCTTCCACTGGTCCTGTGTCGGCGCGTAGCTGAAGTTCCTGTCCTCGCTCGACGCCACCACGTTCACCGCGCCGTATTTCTTCGCTTCCTTGATGGCCTTCTTCGACCACTCGCCGGTGTTCAGATAATCGGCGCCGGCTTTGCCGCGCAACAGGTTCATCGGCACCATCGCGAACTGGGCGGACGCGCCACCCTGCAGGAACAGCACTTTATAATTCGCCGGAATGCCCATCACCTCGCGCAGGTCGGCTTCGGCATCGGCGGCGATGCCCATGAATTCCTTGCCGCGGTGGCTCATTTCCATCACCGACATGCCGGAGCCGTGCCAGTCGACCATTTCGGCCTGCACCTGTTGCAATACGTCCCGGGGCAGCACGGCCGGGCCGGCGCTGAAGTTGTAGATCGTCATGCTTTAATTCCCCAATTCCTCTTCGTTGTCGGTTTCAGCCAATTTTTCCAGGCTGGTCAAAGTCTCGCCCTTGTCCAGGTTGATCAGCGTGACGCCCTGCGTCGCGCGGCTCATCGCCCGAATTTCCTTGACCCGGGTGCGGATCAGCACGCCGCCGGTGGTGATCAGCATGATTTCGTCGTCTTCCTTCACCAGCGTGGCCGCCACCACTTTCCCGTTGCGTTCGCTGGTCTGGATCGCGATCATGCCCTGCGTCGCTCGCGCATGGCGCGTGTATTCGGCGATCGGCGTGCGCTTGCCGTAGCCGTTCTCGGTCGCGGTCAGCACGAAGTCGTTCTCGTCTTCCGCCACCAGGAGCGAAATCAGCTTCTTGCCCTTGGCGAGCTTCATGCCGATCACGCCGCGCGCGGTACGGCCCATCGGGCGCACGTCGTTTTCATCGAAACGCACCGCCTTGCCGCCGTCGGAGAACAGCATCACGTCGTGGCGGCCGTCGGTGATCGACGCGCCGATGAGGAAGTCGCCGTCGTCCAGCCCCACCGCGATGATGCCTGCGGTGCGCGGACGCGAGAAATCGGACAGCGGCGTTTTCTTGACGATGCCGTTGCTGGTCGCCATGAACACGTAGTGGTCGTCGTCGAAGGTCTTGACCGGCAACAGCGCGTTGATCTTCTCGCCCTCCTCCAGCGGCAGCAGGTTGACGATGGGCTTGCCGCGCGCGTTGCGTCCGCCCTGCGGCACGTTGTAGACCTTGAGCCAGTACAGGCGGCCACGGTTGGAGAAGCAGAGAATGTAGTCGTGGGTGTTGGCGATGAACATCTTCTCGATGAAGTCTTCATCCTTGGTGCCCGCCGCCTGCTTGCCGCGCCCGCCGCGCTTCTGCGCCCGGTAGTCGTCGATCGGCTGCGACTTCATGTAGCCGCCGTGCGACAGCGTCACCACCATCTCCTCCGGCTTGATCAGGTCTTCCATCGACATGTCCTGCGCGTTCTCGACGATGGCCGAGCGGCGCGCGTCGCCGAACTGGTCGCGGATCTGGGTCAGTTCCTCGCGGATGATCTGGGTGATGCGCGGAGGATTGGCAAGAATATCCAGCAGATCGGTGATCTTCGCCATGATCTCCTTGTACTCGGAGAGAATCTTGTCGGACTCCAGGTTGGTCAGTCGCTGCAACTGCATTTCCAGAATGCGCTGCGCCTGGATTTCGGACAGGCGGTAGCCGTCGGCGTGCAGACCGAACTCGGAGCCGATGTTCACCGGCCGCGAATACTCGGGGTCGATGCGTGCCAGCATTTCCTCGACCATCGCCGACTTCCAGGCGCGGCCGAGCAGACGCTCCTTGGCGATGATCGGCGTTTCCGAACTCTTGATCAGCTCGACGATCTCGTCGACGTTGGCGAGCGCGACCGCCAGGCCTTCGAGAATATGGCCGCGCTCGCGCGCCTTCCTGAGTTCGAACACGGTGCGGCGGGTGACGACTTCGCGGCGATGGCGCAGGAAGGCGTCGAGCATGTCCTTCAGGTTGAGCAATCGCGGCTGGCCGTCGATCAGCGCCACCATGTTCATGCCGAAGGTGTCCTGCATCTGCGTCTGCTTGTACAGATTGTTGAGGATCACGTCGGCGTTCTCGCCGCGCTTCAGTTCGATGTAGACGCGCATGCCCGACTTGTCGGACTCGTCGCGCAGATCGGCGATGCCGTCGATCTGCTTCTCGCGTACCAGTTCGCCGATTTTTATCAACAAATTGGCCTTGTTCACCTGGTACGGCAGTTCGTCGATGATGATCGCCTGCTTGCCGCCGCTCTTGTCGAGGTCCTCGACGTGGCAGGTCGCGCGCATCACGACGCGGCCGCGCCCGGTGCGGTAGCCGTCGCGCACGCCGGCAAGCCCGTAGATGATGCCGGCGGTCGGGAAATCCGGCGCCTTGACGAGGGCAATCAAGGACTCGATGTCGATCTCGGGATCATCCAGCAACGCAAACAGCGCCGCGCAGATATCGGTGAGGTTGTGCGGCGGAATATTGGTCGCCATCCCCACCGCGATGCCGGACGAGCCGTTGATCAGCAGGTTGGGGATCCTCGCCGGCAGCACCAGCGGCTCCTGCTCGGAACCGTCGTAGTTGGGGCCGAAGTCGACCGTTTCCTTGTCGAGGTCGGCCAGCAGTTCGTGCGCGATCTTCGCCATGCGCACTTCGGTGTAACGCATCGCCGCCGCGTTGTCGCCGTCGACCGAGCCGAAGTTGCCCTGGCCGTCGATCAGCGGATAGCGCAGCGAGAAATCCTGCGCCATCCGCACCATGGTGTCGTACACCGCGGTGTCGCCGTGCGGGTGGTATTTACCAATGACGTCGCCGACCACGCGCGCCGACTTCTTGTAAGCCTTGTTCCAGTCGTTGCCGAGTTCGTTCATCGCAAAGAGCACGCGGCGATGCACCGGCTTCAGGCCGTCGCGCACATCCGGCAGCGCGCGCCCGACGATCACGCTCATGGCGTAATCGAGATAGGAACGCCGCATCTCCTCTTCGAGGCTGACCGGGAGGGTTTCCTTGGCAAACTGTTCCATAACCGGCTTTTTATGTATTCAGGCTTTAAAGCCTGCGATTTTAGCATGTCCGGAAGGCTCGACCGCCTTTGCCAAACCCCGCCCAAACAACGAGAATGCAGGCCATCATGAAAGCCCCAGCCGATCTACTTCTCCTGCCGCAGTGGGTGATCCCTGTCGAAACCGAAGGCGCGCTGGCCAACCATGCCGTCGTCGTGCAGGACGGCTGCATCCTCGACGTGTTGCCCGCCGACAGCGCGCAAACCCGGTACGACGCCACGCAGACACTCGCCTTGCCGGATCGGGCATTGATCCCGGGTCTCGTCAACCTGCATGGCCATGCCGCCATGTCACTGTTTCGCGGTTTCGCCGACGACCTGCCGCTCATGGCCTGGCTCAATGAGCGCATCTGGCCGGCCGAAAAAAAGCATGTGTCCGAGGCTTTCGTACGCGACGGCACGCTGCTCGCCGCCGCCGAAATGCTGGCGGGCGGCATCACGACCTGCAACGATATGTATTTTTTCCCGCAGGCGGCGGGGGAAGCCTTTTTGCAGGCGGGGATGCGCGCCATTCTGGGAATGATCGTACTGGAACGTCCCAGCGCCTACGCCCCGGACGCCGACAATTACCTGGCCAGGGGGCTCGCCCTGCGCGACAAACTGAAAGACGAGCCGCTGCTCGCCTTTGCCTTCGCCCCGCACGCGCCCTACACCATTTCGGATGCCACCTTCGGCCGCATCAATATCCTGGCCGAACAACTCGGCTTGCCCGTCCATATCCACCTCCACGAAACCGCCGACGAAATCCGTGACAGCCTCAAGCAATACGGCGCTCGGCCGCTGGAACGGCTGGCCCGGCTGGGCCTGCTGGGACCGAATTTCATCGGTGTCCACGCCGTGCATGTGAACGAAGCCGAAATCGGGCTGCTGGCCCAATACGGCTGCCACGTGGCGCACTGTCCGACCTCGAACCTGAAGCTGGCCTCCGGCATCGCGCCGACGTTCGAACTCATGCGGGCAGGCGTCAATCTCGGGCTCGGCACCGACGGCGCCGCCAGCAACAACCGTCTCGACCTGTTCGCCGAGATGCGCCTGGCCGCCCTGCTGGCCAAAGGCGTCAGCGGCGACGCCACCGCCCTCTCCGCCGCCGCCGCACTGAAAATGGCCACACTGGGCGCCGCCCGCGCGCTCAATCTCGATGACCGCATCGGCAGCATTGTCCCCGGCAAGCGGGCCGATCTGGTGGCTGTCGATCTGCAGGCCCTGCCCAGCCAGCCGGTATTTGACCCCGTCTCGCACCTGGTTTACGTTGCAGGGCGCGAGGACGTCACCCATGCATGGGTCGACGGCAAGCTGCAACTGAACGAACGTTGTCTGGTCAATCTCGAACCTGACGACCTGACCGCCCGCGCTACCTATTGGCGCAACAAACTGACTGCCTGAGACCCGCCATGAGCAACGTCGATACTGCCGAAATCGCCAAGTTTTCCGAACTCGCTCACCGCTGGTGGGATCCGAATTCCGAGTTCAAGCCGCTGCACGAAATCAATCCTCTGCGGCTGCAATGGATCGACAAGCTGGCACCGCTGGCCGGCAGAAAGGTGCTCGATGTCGGCTGCGGCGGCGGCATCCTCGCCGAGGCGATGGCGGCTGCCGGTGCGGCGGTCAGCGGCATCGACCTCTCCGAAAAGGCGCTCAGGGTTGCCAGGCTGCACCTCCACGAATCGGGCCACGACATCGACTACCAGCTGGTATCCGCCGAGGATTTCGCCACGCAGCATGCGGGTGAATTCGACATCGTCACCTGCATGGAAATGCTCGAACACGTGCCGGATCCGGCTTCGGTGGTCGCCGCCTGTGCCAGGCTCGTCAAACCGGGCGGCCGGGTGTTCTTCTCGACGCTCAACCGCAACGCCCGGAGCTATCTCTTCGCCATCGTCGGCGCCGAATACCTCCTTAAACTGCTGCCGCGCGGCACCCACGACTACGCCAAATTCATCCAGCCCGCCGAGCTCGCCCGCATGGCACGCGAAGCCGGCCTCGACATCCGGGAACTCACCGGCATGACCTACAACCCGCTGAGCAGGATCTACAAGCTGGAATCCGATACCAGCGTCAACTACCTGATGGCGACGCAGCGAGGAGAATAGGCTCGTGAAGTTCGAGAACATCCATGTCGTCCTGTTCGACCTCGACGGCACCCTGGTCGATACCGCGCCCGACCTTGGCCACGCGCTCAACCTGCAGCGGGCACGCCATGGCCTGCCCGCACTGGCCGACGCGGTCATCCGTCCACAGGCCTCGCACGGTGCGCGCGGTCTGCTCGGCGCCGGCTTCGATCTGCATCCCGACGACCCTCATTTTGCGTCCATGCGGGAAGAATTCCTGCAGTTGTATGCCGACAATATCTGCCGCGACTCACGCCCTTTCCCCGGCATCCTCGAACTGCTCGACGCCCTCGAAGCGCGCCAGCTGAAATGGGGCGTGGTCACCAACAAACCGGCGCGCTTCACCGAGCCCCTGATGTCCATCCTCGACCTGGCCGAGCGCGCCGCCTGCATCGTCTCCGGCGACACCTGCCCGCAGCCCAAGCCGCACCCCGCCCCCATGCTCGCCGCCGCCGAACTCTGCCATGCCCTGCCGGCACAATGCCTGTACCTGGGCGACGCCGAGCGCGACATCCAGGCCGCCACCGCCGCCGCCATGCCGGCGCTGGTCGCCGCCTGGGGCTATCTCGATGCCGCCGACCAGCCGCACACCTGGGGCGCC
>Ga0097678_1002649_pt1 | contig 13657 bp, 10 predicted proteins | sample ThiBiot_500_plan_2_FD_72847 | JGI IMG/M metagenome (GOLD analysis project Ga0097678, IMG submission 72847) | Wastewater bioreactor microbial communities from Cape Town, South Africa - Thiocy_expt_500_plan - 1398105537976 (version 2) (version 2) ...
GCAACGAGAGATCCTCAGCACGATCATCTGGTGAGATGCCATATTTACGCAAAAGCTCCTCAATACTTGGCTTGGGAAGACGTAACCCATTAGACAGACTCGTCTTCAGCTTCTTACGCTTCGCAATAAAGCCAGCTTTCACAACTCGGAAAAAAGGCTTCTCGTCTTCAGGCCGAATGAGCGGTTGGTTACGCATTTCTAAAATAACTACTTGACTGTCGACTTTTGGTGGTGGGGTAAAAAGCTCGGCTGGGACTATATCACCAAGGCGGACCGTCGCATAAATTTGCGCACTGACTGCAAGAATACTCATACCCCCAGGTCCAGCAGCAAGTCGCTCGGCAACCTCTTTTTGGATAAGTAATACGATAGTACGAGGACGATTTGAGGCGGTGGTAAGGAGCTGAATAATTTTTGAAGTTATGTAATATGGTACGTTTGCAACAACAACATACTTTTCTGGTAATGTAGTGAGATCGTAAGTAAGGATATCTTGATTCACAACCTCTAAACTCGTTCCGGGAAATTGACCTGGCAATTTACGGGCCAAATCGGGGTCGAGCTCTACCGCTATAACTCTTTTGGCTCTTCGCAGTAATTGGCTGGTTAACGTACCTAAGCCTGGGCCAATCTCCAATACAGTATCGTTCTCTTGTATGCCGGCCTCGTCAGCGATTCGAGCCAGTACATCTCGATCTTTGAGCCAGTGTTGTCCAAGTGATTTTTTAGGGGCTACCATGCGTGTTAATACCAGTGATTTGCCGTCCAGAAGTTATAGGCTTTTTGCCACCCGCCGTATCTACCGGTCACATACCCGTTCATCCAGTTGAGTGAGTCGATTGGGTTATAAGGGTTACCAGGAACTTTAGTACAAGGTAGTGCCTGTGCCAGCCCACACGCCCCCGAGGAAGCATTGACCGCATTAGGATTCCAGCCGCTCTCTCGTGACACTAAATAGTCGGCATAGCCCCAGTCGGCCTCAGCAATATTAGATGCACTTAGCCAGTCTGTCTTCGTCCCACCACCAGTATATGGAAGGGTATTCGGCTTGCTTCCCACTACCTCGACTTGCACCACTGGCTCCTGCAACGTAACACTCGCTATTTCAGTTCTGGCAACTTCAACACCATTCTGAACCTCAACTTCATATGTCACGGTACGTTTACCGTTTTGGCCAGGCGTTTGAACAGCCTTGTATCCTACCGTACGATCGGCATCTTTAATTTGCTCAACACCAAAGGCGACATCTTCATCAACAGTAATCGTTTGCTTCCCTTCACGCCAAACACGGAGGCTCATATCGCTCGTAATTTTCGTATCAAGAGGTGCTGAAACGCGGCCGTCATTTCCTAATACAATACCCTTTTCTTTCAATAAGCCGTCGACCGTCGTAGCCTGAGTTCGTAGTTGGGTAAGTTTGCCGTATAGGTCGATAGTAAGAGGAATAGCCCGTCGTATAGTAAGCTCAAGACCCGCACCATCACTTACAAGGTCGGTCGAACGGCTCAGCGTTGTTTTATCTTCTGGGTATAGTGTAATGCCGGCATCTTTGACAATTTTCTCCGCCGATTGATACGGACTTACTACTTTTTGGCGGGTCGCCCCGTCCACAATAGTAACCGGACGAGCCCGATAAATATTTACCTGGTAATCTGGCGCGACAAGCTTTTCGTCAAGTCCAGGTTCAACGGCATCTTTGGTATCGAGGGCTATACCTTGGTGGGTAAGAGCGGCTTTTAGGGTATCTTCGGTAGTAACAAAGGTTGTTTCAGTGCCACGATCGTGAACTGTAATAAGCCTGCCGCCTTCAACCTGTGCTTCGGCTGTGCGCGGGAAAAATGCCAACAATGACAAAACAACACCCAGCACAATGGCTAAGGCGGTTGCACTAATAATCGTGGTGGATTTCCGTACTCGCAGTTTCATAATTGATAGAGGATACACCTCTCACTTCGTATCGTAATAATTATAGCACATCATGCTAAAGCTTTTGAAGATGTGCGTACTCGGCGTTTAGTTTTTTAGTTTGGCCATTAATAAAAGCGACCGTCACCGCCAAACCGTCTATCTCTATAATTTCACCGTCTCCAAAAGCTGCCGATCGAACTTTATCACCTTCCTCAAAACCAACTTCATCCGTATAGAATGGTTCGTCTTGGCGCGCACCCATAATGGCAGGTTCGGCATTGACCATTGCTACCTGATTGCCCATATCAGAGACAAACCGAGAGACAGGATTATAACCTCGAGTACCAAATTGTAGACGACTATACGCATAGCTTAGGTGGAGCTCCTCGCGTGCCCGCGTCATACCCACATAACACAATCGACGTTCTTCTTCGAGTTCGGCCGGGCCAGCCTCAAACACGCGCGAGTGGGGCAAGATACCTTCTTCCATGCCCACCATGAACACAACTGGAAATTCCAAGCCTTTGGCTGCGTGGAGCGTCATAAGTGTTACTTTATTACTACTATCACCCGTGTCGACGCTCGACATCAGGGCTACTTCTTCAAGAAAGTCTGATAGGCTGGTAAAATTTTGCGCGTCAGACAACAGCGAACCGAGGTTTTCCTCGCGGTCTTCCGCCTGGGGCGTACCATCAAGTATGTAGTCACGATACCCGACTGCGCGAATAACTTCTTCAATTAGTTCCGCCGGGTGAAGCTCGTCAATACGCTGCTGAAGATAACGGAGCTTCTCACCTAATGACTGCAAAGCCTGTTTAGCTTTGCCAGTTACTATTTTTTCAGATTCAATCCGACACAGCGCATCAATTATGGTATCGCCGCTATCTGGTTGCCAGTTCAAAAAGCGCTCCAAGCTTGTCGCACCTACGCCTCGGGTGGGCGTATTAGCGATGCGGCTAAAACTCATTCGATCATTTGGCTGGTACAGCAGTTTTAAATACGCAATGACGTCTTTGATTTCTTTTCGATCATAAAAACGCACCCCACCAATAATTTGATATGGCACGCGTAGCTGCAAGAAAGCACGCTCGAGCGTGTAGCTTAAAGCATTGGTTCGATACAGTACCGCAAACTCATCGTAGCGACGCGCACCAATTGCTACCTGAGACGAAATGCGATCCGCTACTTGTCGAGCTTCTTCGGCTTCATCGTAGGCGCCATGGGCTTGTACAGGCGCTCCTGCCCCGCTCGCCGTCCAAAGTTTCTTATCTGTTCGCTGGGTATTCTTGGTAATAACAGCGTTAGCCGCATCTAAAATATTACCCGTGCTCCGGTAGTTTTGCTCTAATTTAACCACTTTCGCACCCGGAAAATCCCGCTCAAAGTTTAATATATTGGTAAAATCGGCCCCCCGCCAGCTATAAATTGATTGCCAATCGTCACCGACTACACATATGTTTTGTTGGTCGTTTACGAGCAGCTTTACAAGTTGATACTGGGCAGCATTAGTGTCCTGGTACTCGTCTATTAAAATGTATTCGAATTGCGCCCGCCACTTAGCCCGAAGTTCTGAGTTGTCACGAAGCAGGCGAACGGCTTCGATGAGAAGATCGTCAAAATCAAGCGCCTGTGCAGTGCGACGACGCTTTTCGTATTCGCGGTATACCTTCGCAACGTTTTTCTGAAAAGGATAGTGTGCCGAGGCCTCATATTCATTTGGGTCTTGAAGGGCATTTTTAGCCGATGAAATTGCACCGCTCACCGCCGACGGTTTCATGTCCTTATCAGAGATAGAAAGGTTTTTCATTACCTGCTTAACCAAGCCTTGTCGATCGTCCTCATCGTAAATAACGAAGTTTCGCGGAATCGACAACGCCGCGCCGTCCATTCGAAGTAAACGGACGCAAATACTGTGGAATGTGCCCATCCATGGCATAAATGACCGATCATTTGGTTGTTGTAGTAGGCCTGAAAGCCGTTCACGCATTTCCTTGGCCGCTTTATTCGTAAAAGTAACCGCTAAAATATGGCTTGGCCACACTTTTTGCTCGGCAACCAGTAGCGCAATACGATGCGTTAATGTCTTCGTCTTACCACTTCCGGCGCCAGCTAAGATTAACAACGGACCGCTTGTTGTGAGAGCCGCTTCTGTTTGCGCCTCATTTAAACCCTCAAGTAAATTCATTACCTTCTATTATAGCCGAGATGATAGCTTACGGATAGGCTCTATAAAGCAGGCAGAATAAAGAAATAGAACGCCAAGCCAGCACCCGCACCAATCAAGGCAAGGACAACTATCCAAACAACAAGCCAGACACCACTTGATTTCTTCTTAGCATCCACCAAAGGCTGATGATAGGCTTCAGTATCATAAATTGCACCGCTATCGGCTTCCTCTCTTGGTTGCTCGGTATATTGCTGGGTAATTGAAGCTGACGGCGTCGGTTCAATAACAGGTTCAATATCGACATGTTCTACTTCACTTACCGACAGGGTTGCAGTCTTTTCAATAGAGGGCCCTTCGGCAGGTGATTCAAGCACAACATCCTCTACGTGCTCTTCTAGTAACGGCTCGTCGGGGGCTTCAATGAGCGTATTCTCAGGTTGGTCAAACATCGATAAATGAAGCAAAGAAGCTGAAGTCGGGCTACCACCAAGCGGTCGCTTCTCGACTTTCGCGTCTGGAAGGAATGGGGTTTCTAGCGCAGATGTCGTGTCAATTGGACGGACGGGACTCAGTTCAAAATCCGGCTCGAGTTCATAATCAGAGAGTAAAGAACCTTTTAATGGTTGGGGTAAAGGCTGCGATGGTTTAGGTACAACAGGTGCAGGCGTGGATGGTTTACTAAAAGGAGTTGGTGTACTACGCATATCTGAAGATGGATGAACAACATCCATGAAACGCCCCGTCGCCCGACGAGCAGCCGGAGCAGTCGTGGTGTGCAATGCAGTGCTATGTACACTTGGGTTCGGGGTGGCAGTTGCCTGGGCTGGTTGTGTCTCTGTTGGTTTCTCTGGAGTAGCTACTGGTTCGTCAACAGGCCTCTCGCTAAGCTCGACAGCAGGTTCGTCTACTGGTGTTGGCGTAAATGCAGGCGTTTCTTCTTTTGGCTGTGCATCGGTAGCGGTTGGAGTAGTTTTAACAGGGTTTGCTAACGCACCCGTTACTGCTTTATCCAGCTCTTCAAAATCAAAATCGGACATGTCCCCTCCCTATGCGCCCTTCTTGGTACTGTTGTAAGCTTTTTCTACAATTGTCGCAAATGACTGAGCGTCGAGGCTTGCGCCACCTACTAATAGTCCATCTACTTCCGCTAACGTAAGGTAGTCTGCAGCACTGTCAGCTGTAACACTTCCACCATACAGTACTTGAATTTCGTTTGACGCTTTAGCGCCGTACAGATGCTTAATCTGGCTTCTAATAGAGACGATAGCCTCGGTAACATCGTTTGGCAATGCATTGTTACCCGTACCGATAGCCCAGACTGGTTCATAGGCAATAATCACTTGGTCAAGCTCGTCACTCGTTATATTAGCAAGGCCACCAAGTAACTGGTCGTGGATAATATCCTTTGTCTCACCAGCCGCACGCTCGCTGGCCGTCTCACCTACACACAAAACGGGACGAATACCGTTGCGAATAGCCGCTTGAACCTTCGCACGGGTATCTTTATCTGTTTCGTGAAAAACGTGGCGGCGCTCCGAGTGCCCAACTAAAGCGTAAGATACAATACCCCGCAACTGTGTCGCAGATACCTCACCAGTGAAGGCACCGTGATCACGCCAATAAAAATTTTGTGCCGCTAGTTTGAATTGACGATGATTCACTTGAAGGCTGAGGGTTTGCAATGCAAGCATTGTTGGCGCTAGTACAAGTTGCACATCGCGGTGAATTTTTACCTTTTCGGCCAATTTATGGAGGTACAGACTTGACTCATGAACTCCGAGGTTCATCTTCCAGTTGGCAATAATTAATTTCTTGTCTTGAGCCATTATTCTTATGCTTTTTCTTGATCTTTAGTGTAGCTTATCTTGGAGCATCTAGCAAACTCTCAACCCCTGGAAGTTTTTTACCGGCCATAAGTTCAAGCGAAGCTCCTCCACCCGTTGACACGTGCGTAAAGCTTTCGCCACCATGACCGTCCCACTTGAGTACAAAATCAGCCGTATCGCCGCCACCTATAATAGAGGTGGTTTCAGGGCGGGCAGCCAATTCAAGCGCGAGCCGGGCTGAACCATGGGCAAATTCTGGTAATTCAGCGTAGCCAAGGGTACCGTTCCAAATAACGGTTTCCGCCTGGGCTACTTCTTCGGCAACACGCTCGATAGAATCATCGCCAATGTCGAGTGCTTTGTCATCCTTAGCAAGGTTGCCCAGCTTTACGTTACGGCGTTTTTGACCCTCGACAGCTTCATGGGCAACGGCGACATCGGTAGGTAATACTATGAAATCTTCTATGCTCGTATCGAGCTTTTTGTGGGCTGCTGTATATATACCGTCCAACACTTTTTCCTGGCCCTCTTCGACCATACTTGCACCCATGTGATGACCCTTGTACTGAAGGAATGTATTGGCCATAGCACCGCCAATAATAATTTTGTCGGCAATATCGACAAAGCGTTCGATAACGGTAATTTTGTCACTTACCTTTGCCCCACCCATAACAGCAACCAGCGGCCGTTTTGGTTTTCCCATGGCATTAGTAATAGTGACATACTCTTTTTCAAGCAATAGACCAGCAACACTAGGAATGTAGTGAGTGATAGCATCGGTACTAGCATGTGCGCGGTGAACGACGCCAAAACCATCCTGCACAAAATAACGCGCAGCTGTACTTGTGGCTATATTTTTAGCAAAGTCCTCATCGTTCGCTTCTTCTTCGCTGTAAAAACGGAGGTTTTCTAGCAAGATAACGGAACCTTGAGGGGCCTTTTTGACTGCTCGCGCAACCTTATCACCAATGCAATCGTCGACAAAATCAACTTTATGATCAAGTAGTTCGCCTAGGCGCTTTGCGATCGGCTTAAGACTCAAACTCGCATCGCGGCCTTCGGGCCGGCCAAGGTGGCTCATAATAACCACTTTGCAGTGGTGTTTCAGCAAATATTCGATAGTGGGCACACTTGCCCTAATGCGTAGATCATCACTTATTGCCCCTGTCTTGCTAAGAGGCACGTTGTAGTCTGCGCGCACTAAGACCGTTTTTCGATCTAATGGAACGTCTTTGATCGTTCGTTTAAAGAAAGCCATACCCCACCCTATATGTTATTTGCTTCTATTCTAGCACGCGAACCTTGATTGTGTCAGTAGTTCCGATAACACCTGGTTGTTGACCACTGACGATAATAACTTTTGCCCGGCCTTCACCAAAGAAGCCTTCGGCTTTTAGTTCTTTGAACAAATCAAAACCAGCCTCTGGGGCGTCTGGACGAACGTAATTGCGGTTTGCATAGCTTAGTGCTAATTGCTGAGCAGCTTGTTGTTCACTAGTTACGCTGATAATTGGCAAGTTAGGACGGTGCGCAGCAATAGTTGCGGCAGTTGCACCAGATTTTGTCTCGGCAATAATAGCATCAACCTTAAGTTGTTCCGCAAGAGATACGGCAGCCGTACCAATAGCGTCAAGCTGTACATTTTTAGCAATCACATCGTGCATTGGCGCAACAGCAGCGTTGTCTTGGGTATAAAGAATAACCCGCTTCATAGCAGCAACTGTTTCGAGTGGGTAGTTACCGTTGGCAGTTTCATCAGATAACATAACCGTGTCGGCACCTTGGATGACCGCGTTGGCAACGTCGCTTACCTCAGCACGGGTTGGCTCTGGGTTGTCAACCATGCTCGCCATCATTTGGGTTGCAACGATGCTTAGTTTTGCGTGCTTACGGCATAGTGCTAATAATTTACGCTGTACGATTGGCACTACTTCAGCACCAGCTTCGACGGCCAAGTCACCACGGGCAACCATAATACCGTCGGTAGCCTTGACGATTTCTTCCATGACATCATCTTTGATGGCTGCTTTGGTCTCAATCTTGGCAATAATTTGCGCGTTTGACCCACCAGCTACGAGAATCTGGCGCAGGTTGTTAATGTCATCAGGACTTTGTACGAAGCTGAGCGCAACATAGTCGATATCTTGCGTTAAACCATATTCGATGTCTTGAAGGTCTTTAGGGGTAAGAATATCACCACCAAAGTCCGTATCAGGCAGGTTGATACCTTTTTTACTCATAAGAATGCCGTCGTTTTCGATACGCACCTTAATGGCAGTTTCAGAAGTAATTTCGATAACAGTCGTGCGTACTTTACCGTCAAAAATGTAGATAGGCTCGCCTACTTTTACTTTTTCAGCCAAGTTGTATTGGATAGGTAGGTTTGCCGAACCATCGTGTTCTTCAACAGCGTGGTCAAGAATAATTTCATCACCCTTACGCACTTCAAAACGATTGTCTTTTAGGGCGCCGAGGCGAATTTTAGGACCCTGAAGGTCTTGAAGAATAGCAACCGGCTTGCCAATACGACGGCTCGCGTCACGGATAGCAGGAATTTGAATGTCACGCTCTTCGTGTGAACCGTGACTAAAGTTAAGACGAATACCGTTAACACCGGTAGCAATAAGTTGCTCGATCATTTCTGGGGTTGAGGTTGCTGGCCCGAGAGTTGCAAGAATTTTAGTTCGTTTGAAAATGATTGCCATAATAAGAAAAGCCCTTTTTGAATGTTATATTAGTCACCTTTGGTCGGTTCTATTGGTGATCTCACGGAGAATCGAACTCCGATTGCCAGGATGAAAACCTGGTGTCCTAACCGTTAGACGATGAGACCATCAAAAGAACTGATCAAAAGCGCATGCACGTTTTTACCCGAAGTATTGTAACAAAAAATACCCCGTATTACTAGAGGTATAGGACATTTTATGCTATTTTGCTCTTCCGTCGGAGCCTCGGCAGTTTCCTGCCGAGACCCCGACGGCGAGAGCCTACAGACGGCGCTGAGCTCGATAGCGCCGCGCACCCCCTGCCTTGGTGACGTACACACAGACATGATTGCGATCACCCGGACGCTGCATCTCGAGCGCTTGCGCAAGCCACGACAAGGGCTTGAAGGTAAGCCCGAGCCGATAGGCGGCGAACGCAGCCAGCTGGAGGCCAGCGTCAGAGTCTCGATCCAAGCGCCTGAAGGCTTCCTCGATGATCTCGACTTTACGAGCCACCTCCTGCTTCTCCTCGAGGTCCGACAGCTTGTCCCCCAGGCGAACCTCACGAACAAGTGGAGGCAACTCCCCTGCCACCTCCATCAGAACTTGCATAACCTCCTCGGATACGACGACGTTACAGCGCAGCTCGTCCGAAGTAGCTTCGGTGGGCATCTCGATCTGGTATTCGATCGTCTCAGCCCCCTGCGAAGGCAGCATGAGGCTCATGCCATCACCTCCATTCGGCGAAGCGTTCGAACTGTGCCCGTAATCGGTGCGTCTCGAGAGACGAGGTCTCGGAGATACTGCTCGCCCGCAGGCGTCACCTGAAACGACAGCCCTCCACCAGAACTGGCGGAGCACTGCACGCTCTTCACGAACTTGTTCGCGAGCATGTGATCAACAACCCTGAAGGCAGCCGACCTCCTCCTGCGCACATTGCGCAAGCGATTCTTGTGGATGACCTTGTCGAGCACCCACCGCCTGAGCATCTTGATCGATGGAAGCCGCAGCGGCTTCTCTCGATCGAGAAGCAAAGCAAGCGCTTGATCATGAATGGCTTTCGTCACCAGATCCAACTCCTTCACGGAATTGGATCGTGCGGTGGCTGCAGCATTCTGATTCCCCATTGGTACCATACTTCCTGTAGGTTCTCGTACACTCCTGAAGGAGCTGCGTCTCATGGGACGAAATTAAGTACTCGTTGGTTATAGCATTATTGACAATTTAATTCAATAATTATATTGTATTATTAACTAGATAAGCTCACGTACGCTATATATAGCGTCATTCATAAGTATTTTAGGCAAAGTGACCATAAAGCTTGTGCTTTTGTTGTATATATTGTATAGAATATTGACATTTTAAGCATTTTGTGATAAATTAAGAACATCATTCACGGGTGCGGTGTGAGAGACCACGCCAGGGTGAGGAGGTCGTTAACAAGTCAGATCATTACAGTGCATGTCTGGATGCGCTTTATTTGCTTTTTGTAAATACCGCGAAATCCGCGCACTGTAGAAGCTATAGATTTTCCTTACTCCTTTCACGGGACGGAAGGGCAGCCCACTATTATTGATAGTAAGCTGTCGTTCCGTCCCGACCGTCGGGACCTCGCCAAACCGGCGATTGTCCCTTCGGGGAAAGGAGCAAGACATGTCCACCAGCGACACCACCATCAGCGCCGAAGAGCGAGAAATCGCGAATCTGCTAAAGGCAGAACCGAGCAATGAAGTCCACACGGAGCCCTCTCACAAGGAGGCCCGCAAGGAGATGTGGCGGAACTACTTCCGCACGTTGTTCATCGTCTGGTTCGCCCAGTTCGTCACCGCCGTCATCTTCTTCATGATCGCTTACGCGAACGGATGGACGGACGGCTTCAACTACGGCTACAAGGATCCCAACGGACACATCGAGCCCTTCAACGGGGCAAAGATGTGGGAGGCGATCGGCATCATGACCCAGTGGGGAGTGGTAATCATCTTCGTACTGGCGTTCGGAGCGCTCGTCGCGCTCGCCATCCGGTGGGTCCCCAAGACGCACAAGCCCAAGACCGACAAGAAGCACTGACACCGAGAGGAGGTGCGTCATGCGACGCATCAAAACCCTCAGCCTCGCCATCGTTCTTCTGATGTTCGGTGCTGTGTCCCTCGCGGGATGCAGTGCCTTCATCGGAGGGAGTGCGCAGGCTGACGACAGTGACACCGTCACTGTCACGCCCATCAACCTGTCCGACCAGACCGTTATCGACGGCCTGTGCGGCTCCGACCCGAACTCCTCGAACGAGGAGCTCCGCAACAAGAGCGCCACGCGCTACCTGGACGCGTTCCAGGCGGTCGTGGAAGATCTCAAGCGGTACGAAGACGGCGGCGCCCGACACGACAAGGTCGCGGAAATCCAGGCGTCCTGGGGGGTCAACCCCGAGGATCAGCCTGCTGTTGACACCGCCGTCGCCGCCCTCAAGGCGCGCGCCGGTGAGGTCTGTGGCAACACGCAGGACGGCGCTACGACGCAGCTCTGGAACCAGGATGGTACCCGTACCTTCCTGGCGTCCGTCAACTCCACGGAGGTGACGGGTGTCGACTCCACCGCTGACGCCAGTGCACCGCCCGTGCTGGTTCTGGACGCGTCCAACAAGGGCGTCGAGGTGTTCAAGTCGTTCACCCAACTGCTGAACACGGCCGAACAGGCCGGGCACGCAGGACAGGTGTACATCGACTACATCAACGCCCACAAGGCCGACTTCGGTCCGAACTGGACGAACGGTTGGGAAGACGTCAAGAAGTTCGCCAAGACCGAGCAGGAGCAGAAGGTCGACACGCGTGCCGTGCAGGTATTGAACTGCCCGGCCGATGTGACCGAAGCAACCGCTCGTTCGATGGCGGCAGAGATCAAGGGAATCGGCGAGTACGATGCCCAGCACATGGCTTTCCAGCGTGTGTCGGGCAACTTCGTCAACTCCCGCGATGTCGGCGTCTACGGCCAGCCGAACATCCAGCCGTTCACGCAGTCCAACTGCCAGATCCGTGTCAGCCTCGTCCCGATCGTCTACGACGCCTCGGGCAAGGCCATCGGGCTCGACAGCTCGGGCGTCGGCATCTTCGTCGACTGCGGCAACCCTCACTGGTGGATCCCTCCGACAGTGATCGTCTGGCAGTGCGCCACTTCCGAGTGCGCACCGCCGGCCGAGCAGGTCTGCCCGTGGAACCCCGCCCTGCCGGTGGGTTCACCGAACTGCAAGCCGCCGACACCGTCGGACGCCAAGGACAACAGGCTCACCCCGGACAACCCGGGATGGACCCCCCGCGGCACCGACAACGGCGTGACCGACGGCCGTGAGTCGGTGCGTCAGCAAGAGTCGGGTGATACCCGAGGCAATGGTGGTCAACACCAGGTCGGTGGCAACACCGGTTCCGGTGACAACACCAGCAGTACGGGCACTGACGTCACCGTCGGAGGGTCCACCCCCGGCGGAGACAGCCCCACGGGCACCGTACAGGACCCGGGCCTGGTGAAGGACGACAAGGGAGGAACGGAAGGCGCAACCTGCGTCCCCACTCCCCTCGTCAGCTGCTGAACCTCAAGTGGGCGGGTCGCTTCGCGCGACCCGCCCACTCCGGCACAACAAAATCTATAGCTTCATTACCTATGGAGCAGTATTCCGTATTTGAGTCCGCCTCACGGCAGATTCGTATGTTGAGTAGCGCTCCATAGGCTACTCCAAGTTTTATTGAGATGCACATAATTGTAATGATCTGATTTGATAATCGTTAACAACCCGGCAACAATGTTTTATATTTTATTAATTTTGATTTTTTCTGCGAGATAAATCAAGAAAAGGAGCAAGTATATGAGTAAACTTATGTCTCTCATTCGTCGTTCTCCAAAGCGCGTTTTCGCTCTTGTAGCAGTAGCTGCAGCTGCACTTATCGTGCCAGTTGCCGCTCTTGCATGGGGACCAGACCGACCAACATTTACTATGGAAAATCCTGCACCATATGTAACATTTAACTCAATAACTAATAACGGTAAGGTTGGTGATGAGCGTAACTTCCTGCGCATTCGCGAATCAGGAACCGGTGAATACATTAACCAAGTTAATTTCGAACCAGGCAAGGTGTACGACGTTTCTGTGTACTACCACAATAATGCTGCAACTCGCTTGAACGCAAGCGGCGAAGGTATTGCAAAAGATGCAACTCTTAAGATTGAAATGCCTTACGTCATTAAAGCAGGTGTTAATGCCGCTTTAACAAGTACTATTTCTGCTAGCAATGCTAAGCCAACCTCAGTATGGGATGAAGCATACGGTAAGAACAATACTAACGCTGAAATTGCTTTGCGATATGTCGCTGGCTCAGCTAAGTTTGTAAGTAACGGCGCTATTAACGGCCAAACACTTCCAGACAGCCTATTCACTACTGGCGCAAAACTAGGTTTTGATAGCCAAAATGGTACCGTACCTGGTTGTAACGAATATTCAGGTTTTGTAAACTTCAAAATCCGTATCGACCAGCCTAACTACGAGGTTAAAAAGGTAGTGAGTACCGATGACGGTAAAACTTGGGTTGATAGTGTAAAAGCACAACCAGGTAGCACGGTAACATACGGTATTTCTTACCAAAACACCGGTACTAACCAGCAGGATGACGTTGTTGTACGTGACATGTTACCAGCTGGCGTAGCATATGTACCTGACTCAACTTACTTAATGAACTCTGTAACAAAAGGTAAATTCGAAAAAGCTTCCGATGGCATTACTACCGTAGGATACAATGCTGGTTCGTACCAATCAAAGGGTAATGTGTTCTTTAAGTTCAATGCTAAACTACCAAGCAAAGACCAACTAAAGTGTGGTACCAACACACTTGTAAACACTGCTCGCGTAAGCGTTAATGGTGGCTACAAAGAAGACACCGCTACTGTAACTATCGATAACGAATGTAAGCCAGTCGTAAAATACACCTGTGATGCCCTCGGCGTAACCGTTGTAGACCGTACTCACTTTACATTTAACACTAAGTACACCGTACAGAACGCAACCTTTAAAAGTG
>Ga0097678_1002688_pt1 | contig 13507 bp, 8 predicted proteins | sample ThiBiot_500_plan_2_FD_72847 | JGI IMG/M metagenome (GOLD analysis project Ga0097678, IMG submission 72847) | Wastewater bioreactor microbial communities from Cape Town, South Africa - Thiocy_expt_500_plan - 1398105537976 (version 2) (version 2) ...
TGTTTTCAAGTTACAAGCTTGCAATGGTTACATACTTAAGACAAGCAATTGTATGTCCCTTAATACCAATTACCTCCGCCGCCATTGATATATCTGATTTTGAAAATAAATCACAATTATCTGTTATTTTGATGAATAAACTCAAAGAAATAAAACTTGATACATGGTTGTCCAATACAGATTGTATTCTTAGTTCAAGAATGAAAGAAATAATAAAACAAACAGAGAGGTTCAAAGACGAAAGAATTATTATATTTTTTTCATACAGAACATGTTTGGATCTTACAAATTATTACATAACTGGAAGAGAGACATTCAGTATAGAGTCCAATATGAAAATGGAAAAAAGACAAAAAGTGATTGACTCATTTGCCAATTCAAAGAATGGTATATTATTGTTAACCTATGAAATTGGTTCGGAAGGATTAAATTTACAATGTTCATCTGTGATCATATTATCTGATTATTCTTGGAATGATGATATATCTAAACAAGCTATTTCCAGATGTGTGAGAATGGGTCAAAAGGCAGAGATTGTCAATATAATCAAATTTATATCTAATACAGGTATGGAAAAGATTATATTCGATAAACATATATCTAAAATAGAAGTATTTTCTGATCTGAAGGTTGGAAGCACAAAGAAAAAGATTAGTAAATTTACTCTACCTGAAATAACTAAATTTGTAGAGAAGGAAAAGAATGAGGAACTCTTTGCTAAAATATTGGAGCTATCAAAGATGAGCATCTAAAATATTAGAGTTATCCAACATACATACATAAATAATATATTGATTCCTATATATAAATTATATGCAATGCATATAATATAATTGTGTTTATATTTATATTTATATTTATTAGAAGCTGCTTATAGTATTGAGTACATCTACCAAATATTGTGTAGTCAGACTTCTATCAAGTATTCTCTTCTCTATTTCAGATAAGTATTCCATATATCTTTGCATATTAAACTTTTTTCTTGCATAAGTCTCAAATACTTTACCAATATTTGATTTACTACCCTCTTTTAATGAATTCATAACTGAGCTAATATTACTTCCCAATATTTTTTTTCCTTCAATAAGTAATATAATATCAATGTCTTTTTGACTCAATATACTGCTGTATTGAACAGATAAAGTGACTTTTTCTTTGATCTTAACCATTTTTGTATGACCACCTCCACCGCCAACTTGATCTGTTCTATATATAAATTTAGTCCCACATATACCGCACATAACATGATTACACATCTCATCTTTATCGAGATTAGCACCACAATTGGGACATGTTGGTAAACTTTTTATTTCCATGATACTTTTGATATCATCCTCGTTACAAACATGTGATGGAGATAATATTTTTTCACATTTGTTACAGAATGTACTACTGCATTTATTACATTTTAAATCTGAATCGAGGTGTCCATCACAGAATGAATTCATACATACTTTGTATGTAGCTTTCTTACACTTATTTTTCTTATCCACTATGGCATTTATTTTTTTCTTCATACATATATCTGCTACCAAGTATATTGATGGTGGGTAATTTGCCAGTATGAATTTTTTCTTTTCTTCTCTTAAAATGCTAATAACATCTACTTTTGGAGCTGTAAGATTTGCTGTTTTGTTGAGTGATCTGCATAATATATCTATATATAACTGTTTGTCTTTTTCCAAAATATCTGAGTAGAGATAATAATACTCACATGATTTTCCGACACAGACTGGCATCTCTGAATTATTGTATATATGATTCAGATAAAAATCAAAACACTCAACACATATTGAAGTCATACAGAATATATTATTGCATCTGTAGTACAAGTTATTTTTGTCCAAACACACAGCACATTCCATTATGTTTATTGTTTGTTTACTAAAAAATTTTTTTAATATTATGGCAGTTTTTCGAATGTATTATCCCTTATTCACATCGTTAATTTAACATTAGTTATCAGGATAGAATCCAATAGTCCATTTTTGTTTTGGATTAATGTATTCCTCCAAATTATATTTATCATGATGTCTATACACTACTAACTTTTTTACTTTAGATAAATCCATATAATTTGCTAAGCAGAAAAACGAACTGTCATCTACATGTATTTCAGAAGCATTTTCTATTATTTTCATATAATCCAATAATAATATTAATCTACGTTCTTCTGTGCTACCTACATCAAATACAAATTTATCAGTAGTCACAGATACTTTATCTAATCTACCGTGAACAAATATATATTCTGTATCTTTTGGTATATATTTTTCCATTACTGCCCGTTCCCTTTCGATGTTTCTTGGAATATAATTGTATAAGTACCTATATTTTATAGGTATGCCCAGTTGTAGATAAAATGCATCGTAAAATTTATCATATGGATATTTATCTCCGGGAGGTGATTCACCAAAATAATATACAGGAAATATTATCCATCCTGGCATTTTCTTTCTCAAACTTTCGTAATATATGTGATTATCGTAATATGTACAATATTGTGGAGTATTATCAAAAACTATTTCTATTTGAGGATCATCTGAATATAATTCTTCACATAATTTAACAGTATTTGTACATATTCTCACTAAATCATAACACGTTGATAAATATCTAATCATTCCTATATTGTTTATCTGATCACCAGAACCTCTATGTGGAAATATACATATTTTCTTTTCAGGATATGCTTTTTGTTCCTTAATCAATGAAGATCTGTTAATCTTATTTTTAACTCTAAACCTTCTATCATTATGGTGAATGATATCTACACATGCTTTTGTATTTCCTGGATTCAACCTTATTTCATCTGATAAATCCCAAATTGTCTTATTTATGTCTTTAAGGAAAAGATAATATAATTCACATTTACTCTTATGTTCCAACACATCTTTTTCAAGTGCTTTCATCTCCTCCTTAATGTATTTTAACTTATTCTCATCTTCAATCATTTCTGATTTAATTTCGAGAATCGAATATTTATCAAGAAGTTCACCTATCGATATGACGGTTGTTACCTCCATTTTATGTTAAATTTTTATTTTAAGGATGTATAATTTTTAGAGCAAAAATTAAAATCTATAACATATCATGGATATTTTACTTTCTTATGTTAGATTAGAGAAATAGCACATTTTTAACATACATGTTTGGATATAATTTACCATTTTTAGAATGATTTATATCTCTCAGAGACATAACTATTATACATGGATTATCTTTTTCAGATTGTAGTATATTATATTCTCTTTCAAATTTATTGTATCTGCATATAACAACATTATCATCCATCTTTGTTTTCAAATATATATTTCCGCATTTTGTCTTAAAATAAATTTTTTCAACACTAACATTGCATATGTTATTAATTTTGTGTTGAATAGCTTCAATAACTTTATAATATTGTTGTTCAACAAGTATGTTCAGATGTATAAGTCCAGACGTATCAACTGTGTAACATTTTTTCGCATAAATATTTATATATAATTCATGAAATACAAATCTGCTTCTTCCTACATATTTAATTTTAAATGTATCACTTGTAATATCGCTAAACTGTATATGTTTTACTAATTCTTTATCCAAATCACTACATTTACACTTATATGTTAATGTTTCTCTGAGAATACAACAGCATTCATAACACTCTAAGACTTTTATGTCGTGGTAGTTACTACATGGCTTATTTATAATGTTATGGCAATTTATACACGGTCCATTTATAATGCTATTACCTATAATTTTATAAGCAACTTTACAAAATTTACACTGTACTATATTATATTCTGTTGTATCTAGTTCTAGATCAAAACTAATAATCTCCTTTCCTTTATCAACACATTTATTACATCTATGTTTAAAATAATTTATTTTCTTTATTTTATAACATGATAAACATGCTTTACTTACATCCATATCATAGTATAACAACGAATATTTTTCACTATATTGAGGAGATTTACTATTCTTATCATGATAACAGGACTTGCAAATGTTATCTATAATATCAGAAATACACTTCCCTTTCTTACACATCTCACATTTTTTGAAAATTTTTTCAATATTTGATTTATTACTATTTAGAAATATTCTCAAAGAGTCACAACAAAATTTCTCTATACAGCTGGACCCAACTGCTAATATATTATAATTTCTTAAATTTTGAATATAGTATATATGTTTTAATCCATGTTGTGAACATATACACTTTATTTCACCAGATCCGTTATATCTATATGCATACAAGACCCATTCATTTTTATATTCCTCACCAACAATATCCTTGTACTCTGAAAAATGCATTAAAGTTTTTGAAAATCTCTCTGATTTATCACGTGATTTGTCATTTTTATGAACATCACTTATAACATCATAATTATATTCCTGAAATTGATCAATAATACCATTACATTCTACAGTATTAATAAATTTTATAATCATATAATCAACACTAATACCTTCAATGAATTTTATAGTGTTAATTATGTCACTGTTGGAATAATCATCGTCAAGTGTTGTCACACTGTTAAAATTGTTCGTTATTTCCTCCATGTTGTATTTATGAAAAAATTTTTTCCATAATAATTGTAAATTTTTGCTGATAAATAAATTGACAAATTTATAATATCAGTGTCACATTCGACATTGTTTATCAACATTGTTGATAAAACATTTTCTTGTTTTATTCATACAGATTTGGCGGTTAATCTTCTTGAAATTATTAATCTCTTCTTGTTTATACCAGGTGTACTTTTGAAATTTGGGTCAGATGTTCTCTTCCTCAAATATTCAGAAATTACTTTATACCCCATAAAATGACAATGGACTTCTAATTTTTCTATTGCTTCATCATCTCTATTTTTAATATTTGCTCCTTTTCTTGTTAAATAATCAAACATCTCTACATTTCCTATTTTCATACATCTCATTAATGCTTCATTATTCCTAGCTTTTACATCTACACCTCTTTCAACTAAATATTCTAACATCTCCATATTTTGATTTTTAACAGCTAACAATAATGCATTATTATCATTAGCTCCAACATCAGCCCCTTGTTCCTCTACTAAATATTTTACAATTACCATGTAGCCACAATCTACCATCCTCATCAATAATTCATCTTCTCTTGCATGAATATCACCCCCCATTTTAACTATATGTTTTATAATTTCTAAATCATTGCTACATATTATTGCAAAGCTTGATTGTGCTGTCATATCTGCACCTTTTTCTGTTAAATATTTGAATACTTCAACACGTGAATGAATAGAACTAAGAATTAATGATTCTTCCCGTTCAGCGTGTATATCTGCACCATTTTCATGTAAATATTTAACAATTTCAACATCTCCCGACATTGATGCAGTTCTTAAACCTTTATCATTACAATATCTGACGTCAGCACCTTTCATCACTAAAAATTTTATTATTTCCATGTTTCTTTTGACAATAGAGTGAACAAATTGTATATTTAAAACATCATTTTCCATGTCATCAATGTTAGAGTATATTATACCATTTATTTTGTGATAATATACTCTATCATATTCAAACACATTATATCTGTCTAAAATAGTTGTATTGTTAGCTAACCATTTATAATTGTTAATTATCCATTTTTCGAACCACAATGTGTCATCGTACTTTGTATTTGTTTCTAATTCAAAACAATAATTTATCACATCATAATGAAGAAGGGGTATTAATGATTCTCTGACAAACTCATTAGAGAAAATATCTTTTGTTACCAAATACAAGAAGTTATATTTGTTGATATATTTGCAGATGACTTTATATTCTTCTTCTCCTAAGCCAGCGAATTCGATAAAATTTATGTATCTTAAAATTGTATCATCATCTATATTTGAAACTTCGCTTTTTGAATGAAGTTTCAAATACAACTGTAGCATATCTTGGTCAACATGTTTCAGATCAAATACATTTACCTCATCAATACCCTCATAGACACTAAGCAAATTTTTAATCAATGGTATGCGTGTAATAAGCTCTCGTTGATCCTCACTTAAAATCTCCATGATTTTTTTCGAAAAAAATATTTTTTTCATTGTCATTGTTTAACTTAAATTATGATATCACTGATTATACAAATAAAATAAAATATTTTATTTCTGTTTATACACTTACCAATACAAGACATTTATAAATAATTATCAGAATTGTAAATATTCATGTTAAAATGAGTATCCGGATTCCAATCTAAATTTATATCCTTTTTCACTATTAAAATATTTTTAACTTCTTTATTTTTATTATTTTGTGTGACGATCACAGATTCCTCAACATCCTCTGAATTATCATTATCAGTTACATATATTTTTTGTTTCTTTTTATATTTATTTTTATCTTTAATATTATCATCTTTTTGAATATTATTCAAATCTTCATCTTCATCATTATTTTTAAAGTTGTCATCCACATCCTTTTCATAAACATTAATATTATCTTTTTTCTCTCTTTCTTTGTCAGTCATATCCACAATATCCCTTATATTTTCCACATAATAATTATAAAATGTTTCTGCAAACTTGTTCAACCACATATGTATCTTATACTTTTTGCTATTTTCAATCTCTTTCATCTCTTTAAATTTTTCTGCAAATGATAGATAATCTTCCCATGTTACCACTATATCGTTTCCGTCCATCATTTTCAAGTTTATAAGATTAGTGCTTCCTACCAGTGGATAATTTAAGTATCCTATACATTTATCATAGCGTAAATTGTTTATAAACAAATACAAACATTTATTTGTATATTTATGTGTAAACATATAATTTGTAACTTTATGTGATCTTATGACTGAATTATATAAAGTATCTCTGTACATTACTATTGATATCTCCATAATATTCAAAAATTTTGAAGAATTGTAAATAGCACCTATTAATACGCACGATTCATCACATACATGATTATCATTATTCACATCAAAATGAAATGTATGTTCTTTACAATAATATTTACTCCTCCATACGATAAATTTCACTTGCTTCTTTTTATCCATTTAATTATATTTTATTCATTCGGATATTTATTTATGTTATTTATCAGAAATTGAATTCAATTATTAAAACTAAATAAACAAAAAAAGAAAATATAATCACCATGGGGATGATCACGGAAGAATATTTCAAGACGTACGCTGAGATGACAAAAAAATATGGAAAAATTGCGTTATTAATACAGAAAGGTAAATTTTACGAATTATATGAAAAACCCATTAGTGAAACATATGTAGATGATGTGTTAAACATTGATGAAGAAGAGGAATCTATTGGAAATGCTAGAGAGATCGCATATTTGTTAAATATGACATGTACTTTCGAGGACAAGAGCAAGAAGTTTTCAAGAAATAATTGTAGATTGGCTGGATTTCCCACAGTGTCATATGATAAATATAAAGAAATATTGCTACAAGAGAATTTCACAGTGATTAGAATGGATGAAGTTAAAAGATCCGATGGTATTGCGAGAGTTGTCAAAGAAATAGTTACACCTTCAATTCATATTTCAGATAAAGTAAGCAACAAAAATAATACGGCTAATAATAATTTAATGTGCATTTATATTGAATTTCAAAAGTACGGTACAGCTAAGGGTAATTTTGATGATTATATTGTTACATCTGGTGTTTCCATCATTGATCTTGCAACTGGTAAAAATGAAGTATGTGAAATGCACAGTGTGGACAATAACAATGTTAATGCTGTACAAGAAATTTATAGATTTATACTATCACATCCATCCAAAGAAATATTATTGTATGTTGAAGATTTACCAGATAAAAACGATGGATATGTGTCATATCTTATAGATAATCTTGATTTATCAAAGGTTGATAAGTACTTGTTTAAAGTCAATGAAATAAACAAGGAAATGTTAAAATTGGATTACCAGATGGCCTTTTTGAGTAAACTTTTTAATATGAAATATGCCAACATAATTGAGGGATTGGGACTAGATATGCATAAATATGGTTTGATAAGTTATATACTTGTTTGTCAATATTGTTACGAAACATCTCCCAATGTTTTGGGTACATTAAATGTTCCTATCACTACATGGATGGAAGAAAATAAACATTGTATATTAACACATAATGCAATAATGCAACTTGATCTTCTTCCAAATAAATCAAAAGGTGCCAAGTCAAAAATGGGAAATAGAATGATTAATTCATTACTATCGGTTGTTGATTTCACAAAGACAATGATGGGAAGAAGATATTTAAAAAGTATGTTGTTAAATCCCATTTTAAATGTAAATGAGTTAGAAAATCTTTATAATATGACGGAGGAGTTGATAAGTAGTCATAACGATGAATATGGTATTTTATACAAGATAAACAAAAGTTTGATGGGTATTTATGATGTAGAAAGACTTCATAGAAAAATTATAATGGGCACTATACTTCCATATGAAATTGTCCAGTTGATTAAATCATATGAAGAGATGTTAAATATTGTATCTATAACATATTTTTCCGAAACTGTTTATTTAAAAAATCTATATCCACATCACTTTCCACCAGAAGTAGTCAATAATTTTAATGATTATTATAGAAAGATTACTGAAATATTTGATGTGGATGGATTGACAACCGCTATTTCAAATAAATGTACTATATCATGTAGTTCGAACATTTTCAAAAACGAGAAAAGATCATCAGATTTTTTCTCTATTATATCATGTAATGAAGAAAGACTTAATTCAATATGTGATCATTTAAATACATTTTTACAAAAGAGTAAGGGAGAAAAAGTTCATGTGGAAGGAAAAAAGACAGAAGACAGTGACAATATTGTTAATAAAAATATAATATGTTGTACTCAAGCTAAGGCAACTGTATTAAAAAGCAATCTAATGCATATCAGTGAAGAATTGTGTGGTAGATTAGAATTCACAAATACAAATAGTAAAACTATAATATCTTCTCCCGTTATCAACGAAATATGTCGAAACATTGAATATTATAGAGGTGAATATCACAAATATTTGTACCAACTGTACATGTACGTTATTGATGATATTAAATCAACATGTGTCTGTTTCCAAAACATTTCAAATTTCATATCAGTTGTGGATTATATTGCTTGCAATGCTAAATCGGCTATCAAGTATAAATATTTTAGACCTATAATTGACACAAACACTGAGATAAGTTACATTGATGTTGAAGAATTGAGACATCCAATTATTGAGCAGATTATTAGTGAAAAATATGTTCCTAATGATATTAAGCTTTATGATGGTAATAATGGAATTTTATTATATGGTTTAAATTCATCTGGTAAATCTTCATTGGCTAAATCGCTAGGAATTTGTATAATTATGGCTCAAGCTGGCATGTATGTACCTGGAAAATTAAAATATAGACCATATAATAAAATAATAACAAGACTATCGGGAGAGGATGATATTTACAAAGGTCACAGTTCATTTATTGTTGAAATGTCTGAGTTGAGAACCATATTAAGAAATGCAGATTCTAATACACTTGTTTTAGGAGATGAATTATGTAAAGGTACTGAAAGTGTATCCGGAACTGCTTTAACAGCTGCTACATTATTAGAACTTGTGAAAAGAAAAACATCCTTTATATTTTCAACACATCTTCATGAATTGATCAATGTAAAAGAAATGAAGAAGTTAACCGAGAATGTTAAAATTCTACATTTATCCACATTTTATAATGAAACGACGAAACATCTTGCATATAATAGAAATTTAAGTGAAGGTCCAGGTGAATCGATATATGGTTTGGAAGTTGCTAAATGGTTGGGTTTGGATGATGATTTTATAAGAGCAGCTAATAATATAAGAAAGAGCATTACAAATGAATCAAATTTACTTTTAAACACAAAGACCAGCAAGTATAATTCTAAAATATATGTTGATCAATGTTCAATTTGCAAAAGTAAAATATCTCTACATGTACATCATATTGAACCCCAGAATATGGCAGATGAAAATAATTTCATTGGTTATTACCATAAGAATTCATCTTTTAATCTGATGGTAGTGTGTGAAAAATGTCATATGGATATTCACAAAAAATAAATGTTGTGAAATTTTATTTTATAAAAATGTTGGACCCTTATGGATAACACCTTATATAAGCGTAAGAGTAAAAATAATAATATAACATGTCTAATAGATATGTAAGAAATATGTAAGAAATAGATTTGTTTTATGTGATTGTGAGCAGCTATAAATAATCATAGATTATTTAAATATATGTATATTTTTTTCATTTTTGAATAACAATCATAATATTGTCATAAGTATTGTGTGGAAGTGGTAAATCAATAATAGATGCATATTTATATTTCCGTTTGCATAAATCAATAAATGATTTATATTGTGGAACAGTATCCCTCACCAAGTCTTCTGTGATGTATATTCCACCATCTTTCAATTTATGAATTGAATTGGTAAAAAATGTTATGTTGGCACTGACAGAATGTAATCCATCTTCAACAATTATGTCAAATTCAATATCTTTCAAATCATTATTATCCCACATTTTTAATATCTCTTCAGGTTTGGTTTGATCACAGAAATAACTTTTGATTCTTCTTGATTCGTCGTTAAACAAAATTCTTTTATCTATGTCAGCACCATAAATATTACTGTTGACGAAATAATCACTCCATCCATAAAGACTAGCACCTGGTCTACCATCACGCCCCATATTAGAAGGTACATCTAACATATTGGTTCCTAATCCGAGTTCAAAAACATTTAATTTATCTTTAGACATTCCCTCGAATAAGTGGTGATATAACATTGTATAATTATGACGTACACCACCTTTATCAGATCTGTTGTCGTTCATAATTTTGCATAATGGAGTTGGAATTGCATATTTTCTGTTTACCATAAAGTCTTTAATAATCCCCTCCATTTGGTGAATAGAACTTATCTCTTAATTTTATATTAAAAAAATTGCTTAAAACGAAAATTTTACATATCGTTATAATTATTAAATTTTACCATATTTAATAACTTGAATGTTCGTGTGTTGTAAGAGAAGATTATGAAATTTAATTATATCATCATTTGAAATTATTCACTGTGGTAGACAATAATTATTTTATTTATGATTCAATAACGTCCAATACTATCATAAACAGAATTTCTTTATTTACTGAAATCATCATGTACATTTTTCACCTTTGACGTTACTTTATTGTTATGAATGTAATTTCACGTCTATCATCGGTGTAATTTTTTATTTTATGATAAAGTAGAACATCATGATTATTTGATAATGTTTCAATTTGACGTTTACCGTCAATATTTTTTTTAATTCGTAGTAGAAACAGCTATTGTGATTATTCAATGATATTTTCAGTGTAACGTCTACTGTCGGTGTAAATTTTTATTTTATGATAAGACAGATTACAGTGATTACTTAATGATGTTTTTAATATGGTATTTATTGTCAGTATAAAATTTTAATGCACGATAGAACCAGCTACAGTGATCAATATTTAAATTCATAATAGAATAAGTTATTATAATTGTTTTATAACGTTTCAATCTGACATCTATTGCTAGTAAAAATTTCAAATTCGTGATAGAACCAGCTATCACATTTCAATCTGACGTTTACTGTCAGTATAAATTTTAAAATCATGATAGGGCCTGCTATCATAATTATTTGTTAATGTTTCTATCTGATATCTACTACCAATAGAAATTTTAAATTTATGATAGATCCAACTACCATAATTGTTTTATAACATTCAAATTTGACACCTACCGTTAATATAAATTTTGAATAAATACTAACAATTATTCAGTGAGATATTGAGAACTATCTAATGTCCACATTAGATAGTATAAATTTCCATTTTGTGTTTGAAACGACAACAATGATTGTTTGATAATATTCCAGTATTATATTTGTCACAAACATTGCTGATGTTTGTAATTCATAACCTTTAATCCTTATATAGAATGGACGAAAGAATATCATGTCCTAAAAGTTATGTACTCATAAATAGAAAAATTGTTTATGATTATAATTGAATGACGCGTGGTTTATAGAAGAATTTTAATAATGTTTCTGACATCTACAGTTGATGATCCCGCACAACTGTAAACGATTCACACATTTAGATTGTATTAGTGCAACTATTCACTCTCTTTCTTCTTAGAAATAACACAATTGTGGGTATAATATGGCTGGTTATTTCTAAGAACCATGGTAGCGAGTGATTGATCGATAATTGTTTCTTGATCTGTCCACACACACACTTTAAATAATTTTTAATATTAAAGTAAAAAAATTTTTTCAATTTTTTTTAAATTAAAAAATTTTCACAATTTCAGTTTTTGACGACATAAAGATATTGGGAAAAGATTATCATTGATAATTTTTCATTTCCCTAAGAGTTGTAAAGACCTCACTTACAATAAATTTATAAGTTTAGAAAATAGGAAATAGGAAACACTAAATCTTTCAATATTTTAGATATAGTTCAATGTTATGGTACTGTATATGAATCTATTTTACAGGTTAATCTTACATATTTTATACATACAGTACTGGTTAGAAAACAGTTCAACATAATTTATTCTACTATCTCTATTAAATATTCGACTGTATAATATATTATTAATAATATCAACGTTATAAGTTATTGAATTCTTAAAAAAATATTCTGACATCTTGGAAGTAACCAAAAATACTCTAAAGAACCTTTTTATTATATGTACATACTTCTGTCTGATATATAAAAAATCTTCAAAATATTAATATTAGACCTTATCTGATATTCGCTGTGAATAAACATGTGAAAATAATTTTATATTTTTCTCAATTAATCTAATATATATTAATACAAGATTTATCTAATTATCTAGATATTAGTCCCTAAAATTTTTAAATGTTTTGACTTTTAATTCTGTTATGAGTCTAATGTTTATCCACAAGAAAAAATGTTAACTCTTACATTCTTGTAAATAGAAAAATTAGATTTTTAAGTATCTAATGTTTATGCAAATCTATTACAATATTATTATCATTTTATATGGTTTTCATTTAATAATATATAATTTTTTAAGAGAATACTAGACCCTTTAGGGGTCTAGTATTCGTCTAAATATATAAAAAAATTAATATATACAATAGAATAGTTGAAAAAAATTTTTTTTAATATTAATATTTTCAAGAATTTTTACTGTCAAAAAAAAGTAAACCAGTAAAAATAACTTTAATTTTAAATGTCACGCTATCTTATTATTCCAATATGAGACTAAATAAAAATTATATGATTTCGATAAACACCTTATAATTTTGAAAGACAACTATGTTGTCTTTCAAATCCATTATAATATTATTATCATTTTGTATGGTTTTCATTTAATACTATATAATTTTTTATTATTAAATATATAAAAAAAATTAATATATACAATAGAATAGTTGAAAAATTTTTTAAAAAATATTAATATTTTCAAGAATTTTTAC
>Ga0097678_1002712_pt1 | contig 13356 bp, 9 predicted proteins | sample ThiBiot_500_plan_2_FD_72847 | JGI IMG/M metagenome (GOLD analysis project Ga0097678, IMG submission 72847) | Wastewater bioreactor microbial communities from Cape Town, South Africa - Thiocy_expt_500_plan - 1398105537976 (version 2) (version 2) ...
AACAGATTAATGAAACCTGGTTATCAGATCGCGATCGTTTTAGCTACTTAGGATTAAAAAATAATGCTCGCGCCAGCCGTCCTCAAATAAAAAGAAATGGTCAGTGGGAAACGGTTGATTGGGAGACCGCTTTAAAATTTACCGCAGATGGTCTTAGTCGGGTTATAAAACAGCATGGTGGTGAGCAAGTGGCAGCGTTTACATCAAGCTCAGCCACACTTGAAGAAATGTATCTGTTACAAAAATGGATGCGGGAAATAGGTGTAACTAATCTTGATCACCGTCTGCATCAAGTAGACTTTAAAGATCAGGATCATTTACCTACAATGCCGGTAAATTCTCTGCCCTATGCAGAAATTGAAAATCAACAAACAATCATATTAATCGGGTGTAATGTTGAGCGTGAAGTTCCTTTAGCAGGGGTACGTATTCGTAAAGCATTTCGCAATGGAGCAACAATTCACGCAATCAACCCTGTCAAATACGACTACTATTTCGATGTCGATGAGCATGTTGTTGTAAATCCATTAGAATTACCTTTATTTTTGGCGCAAATCATTACTGCACTAGGTGAAAATACAGGAAAATTTCCTGCGGAGGTACAACGATTACTGGTTGGACTCCAACCGGATAATCAAGCTCAAATACTCGCAAACGCACTAAAAAATGAAAAAGTCTGTCTGGTGCTCGGTGCTCTTTGTGAAAACCATCCCGAGGCAGGTTTAATTAGAAGTCTTGTTCACATTTTGGAGAAATTAACGCAGGTTAAAAGTATTCATTTCACAACTGGTGCAAATACTGCTGGTGCCTGGCTAGCAGGTATGGTTCCGCATCGTGGCGTTGGTGGCAAATCTTTAAATACCATAGGTCTTAATGTTATTGAAGCAGTCGAAAAAAAGCTAAAGGCTTATGTCTTAATGGGTGTTGAGCCTGGCTATGATTTTGCTAACCCATATGGTACAAGACAATCCATGCTTGGCGCGGAGTTCGTGGTATTATTATCTGCATACAATCACGAATCGATGCATGATTATGCTGATGTGATACTACCAATAGCACCCTATGCAGAAACATCAGGAACTTACATAAATATTGATAATACCTGGCAGACTGTAAAAGGTGCAATGAGTCCTTATGGTGAATCGAGACCGGCTTGGAAAGTGTTACGTGTTCTTGGGAATCTTTTTCAATGCAAAGATTTTGAATACATGTCGACAGAAGATGTACTGGCAGAAATTAGAAATGCGCTGGCGATTACCTCAGGACATGAGTACAAGCCCTTTTATCCAGACAGTTTACCTTTAATAAAACATGCGTTAACGCGTGTAGGTGAGTGGCCGCTCTATCGCGCTGACTCTATTGTTCGAAATGCCAAGGAACTTCAATTGTGCGCGGCGGCAGACACAGCGTGTATTCGCGTACATCCATCAACTGCTGATCGCTTGCAATTAGGTGATTTTGCTACTGTATCTCAAGGTGAGATTGAGATAACATTGCCCCTCACACGGGATGAACGTATCGCGGCTGATGTCGTATGGGTAGCAAATGCAATGCCTGAAACTGTTGATTTAGGCCATTCATTTGCTGCAATAACAATCAAGCGCTAGGCAGGAAAGAATATGCTGCATGATATTAGCTTATTAATTTGGGTCGTTTTAAAAATATTGATAATTGTAGTTCCTCTGCTTTTAGCTGTTGCATATTTAATTTATGCCGAGCGAAAAGTCATTGGCTATATTCAGGCGCGAATTGGTCCCAATCGCGTAGGTATTAAAGGTCTTCTTCAGCCTATTGCCGATTTAATTAAATTAATCACTAAAGAAATTATCATTCCGTCACGTTCAAATAAATATTTGTTTGTGATTGCGCCCTTGTTTGCGTTGGTACCAGCATTAGTTGGATGGGCCGTAATTCCTTTTCAAGAGGGGATGGCACTTGCCGATATTAATGCAGGTATTTTGTATGTATTCGCTATGAGCTCATTGGGTGTTTATGGTGTTCTAATCGCGGGGTGGGCATCTAATTCTAAATATGCCATGTTTGGTGCTCTTCGAAGTACAGCACAAACAGTTTCTTATGAAATCGCCATGGGTTTTGCGTTGGTTGGTGTCTTACTAGCTGCTGGCAGCATGAATTTAACGGACATTGTTAATTCACAAAAAGGAGGAATACTTCACTGGTGGTTCCTGCCTTTGCTTCCATTATTTCTTGTTTTTTGGATTGCGGGTATTGCCGAAACAAATCGTGCTCCATTTGATTTGGCGGAAGGTGAGTCTGAAATTGTGGCGGGATTTCATGTTGAATACTCAGGAATTGGTTTCGCACTTTTTTTCCTCTCAGAATATGCAAGCATGATTCTAATCTCGGCACTGCTTAGTTTACTTTTTCTCGGTGGCTGGATGTCGCCATTTGAAGGGGTTCCCTTTCTAGAAGAAGTATTTTCAGTAGTACCTGGATTTATCTGGTTGCTGGTTAAAATAAGTTTCTTCTTATTTGTTTATCTATGGGTCCGCGCAACGTTTCCACGATATCGTTATGATCAACTGATGCGATTAGGATGGAAAGTGTTGATTCCGGTTACTATTGTATGGATTATCGTAACCGCATTAATGGTAATCGCTCAGGTCAAGCCCTGGTTTTGATAAAGAGAAGCCGATGAATAAATTATACAAAAATATTAAATACTATCTGCGAAGTTTTCTGCTCCTGGAATTATTGTCAGGGTTGAAGCTTACCGGAAAATACTTCTTTAAAAAGAAGATAACCGTGCAGTTTCCTGAGGAACAAACACCAACTTCTCCGCGTTTTAGAGGCTTGTTAGCATTAAGGCGCTACCCTAACGGCGAAGAGCGCTGCATAGCATGTAAACTATGTGAAGCAGTTTGTCCTGCACTGGCAATAACGATTGAATCAGAACCACGCGAAGATGGTTCACGCCGTACTACACGTTATGATTTAGATATTTTCAAATGCATCAATTGCGGATTGTGCGAGGAATCATGTCCTGTTGATTCCATTGTGGTAACACCAGTACTTCATTACCACATAAGCGAGCGGGGCCAGAATATTATGACTAAAGAAAAGTTATTAGCTCTGGGAGATTTGATGGAGCCTAAGCTGGCTGCAGATAGAGCTATTGATGAAAAATATCGCTAACAAGGTGCTACTATGCAACACATACTGATTGAAGTAATTTTTTACGTTTTCGCAGCAATTGCGCTTGTTTCAGCACTTATGGTTATAACCCAGAATAATCCAGTACGATGTGTACTCTTCTTGGTTGTAACTTTTTTTAGTAGTGCTGTTTTATGGATTTTAGCAGAAGCCGAATTCCTGGCATTAATATTGATTCTTGTTTATGTTGGCGCAGTGATGACGCTGTTTTTATTTGTCGTTATGATGCTCGATATCGATATCGAGTCAATGAAAAGTCATTTTATAAAATCCTTACCTCTCGGATTAATTTTAGTTGCCCTATTAACAGGCCTTTTAATATCAGCTATTCCTAAAGATGATTTTAAACATAATCTTGAACAAAAAGTTACGACTGAGCGTAGCACTACAAGTCATCCGTTGGAAATAAACTCTTCCAATACTGAAGCGTTAGGGATGGTTTTGTATACGGATTATTTTTTAGCATTTGAATTGGCTGCAGTTTTGTTATTAATAGCCATAGTTTCGGCGATCACCTTGGCACACCGAAATACCCGAAGCTCTAAACGACAGGATGTAAAAAAGCAGATAATGGTAGAGTCCACTTCAAGAGTTGAGCTCGTTAGTATGAAAGCCGAAAAATGAGAATTAAGGAATAAGTATAATGATACCTGTAAATAATTATTTAATTTTAAGTACCATAATTTTTGGTTTTGGTTTAATTGGTGTAATGCTTAATCGTCGCAATATTATTCTTTTATTGGTTTGTATCGAATTGATGCTGTTGGCAGTGAATACTAATTTCGTTGCCTTTTCGCATTACTATAACGAAATTTCTGGTCAGGTTTACGTTTTCTTTATACTTACCGTTGCAGCAGCAGAAGCAGCAATAGGTTTGGCTATCGTAATGTTGCTTTATAGAAATCGCGGTAATATAAATGTTAATAAAATGAATCACTTAAAAGGTTAATATTGTGAGTATACAACAACTATGCTTGATCATTGTTCTAGCTCCCTTGGCTGGTTCGCTCGTCGCTGGATTATTTCGTAATCAAATCGGACGAATTGGAGCTCACTCGGTAACGATATTGGGAGTCACTCTATCACTTATTGCTTCATTACTGGTGGCTAAGCAAGTTTTTAGCACTGGCTTTGTCGCAGAAAATATCACTTTATATCATTGGGCAACAGGGGGCATGTTATTACCTTACGAATTTAATCTGGGTTTCTTAATTGATCCGTTAACAACGGTGATGTTACTCATTGTGAACTTCGTATCCTTATTAGTGCATATTTATAGTATCGGTTATATGGAAGATGATGATGGATATCAGCGTTTCTTTAGCTATATCTCTCTCTTTACTTTTATGATGCTCATGCTCGTTACCTCGAATAATTTTCTCCAACTATTTTTTGGTTGGGAAGGTGTAGGTTTAGTATCTTATTTGCTCATCGGGTTCTGGTATCAAAAAGAATCTGCACTTGAAGGAAGTTTAAAAGCATTTCTAGTTAACCGGGTCGGTGATTTTGGATTTGTAATCGGAATTGCGTTGATTTTTGCTTACACCGGTAGTATCGAATACACAAAAGTTTTTCAAAGCGCTGAGTATTTAACGACTCAAACTATAGAGCTATTTGGAGGGCATCCATGGTCTGTCGTTTCAGTAATTTGTTTATCGCTTTATGTAGGCGCGATGGGTAAATCAGCTCAGGTTCCTTTACATGTATGGTTACCAGAATCTATGGAAGGCCCAACACCTATATCTGCATTAATCCATGCGGCTACTATGGTTACAGCGGGTGTCTTCATGCTTGCGCGAATCTCACCAATTTTAGAGTTTTCAACGACTGCACTCACTGTGATCTTGGTAATCGGTGCTACTGGAGCATTGTTTACTGGAATACTCGCTTTGGTTATGAATGATATAAAAAGGGTTGTTGCTTACTCTACACTATCTCAATTAGGTTACATGATGGTAGGTATTGGTACATCTGCTTATAGCGCCGGGATGTTCCACTTACTAACTCATGCATGTTTTAAAGCGCTACTATTCTTGGGAGCCGGCTCAGTTATTATTGGTATGCATCACGAGCAGGATATGCGTAAAATGGGTGGTTTATGGAAAAAAATGCCCATAACTTATATCACGTTTATTATCGGTAGCCTTGCATTATGTGCCATACCACCTTTTTCAGGTTTTTTCTCTAAGGATACAATAATTGAAGCAGCAGAGCTTGCTGAAATACCGGGAAGTGATTATGCATATTATTGTGTTTTAATCGGCGCAATGGTTACTGCATTGTATACATTTAGATCGTTGTTTATGACTTTCCATGGAAAACCGCGAATGGATGAGCATACATTTGATCATGTTCATGAGTCACCCTGGGTAGTCTGGTTGCCTTTAGTGTTATTAGCAATCCCCTCCGTTATAATAGGATATTTGTTATACATGCCGATGTTATTTACTAAACCAACTTTGTTGGGCTCATCCCTCTTTGTTCTCCCTGAACATGATGTTTTAAATGAATTATCCCATGAGGTAACCTCACCTTTGGGAAGTGTACTGCATTCAGTTCATTCATTAACTCTTTGGTTCACATTGATTGGGATAGTGATTTCATGGATCTGTTATATTGGAAAACCAACACTTCCAACTATGCTTGCCAAACGTTTCTCGATTATTTACAGGGTGTTATTAAATAAATACGGTTTTGATGCATTGAATAATTTAATATTCGTAAATGGGTCTAAATTGATGGGAAGAGTATTCTATCGGGTTGGTGATCAAAAACTTATCGATGGTATGGTCGTTAATGGTAGTAGTAAACTGGTGTATTGGTTTTCAAGTAAAGGCCGATTATTCCAGAGTGGCTACATCTATCATTACGCCGCGGTAATGGTATTTGGTTTATTAGGTTTTTTATGCTGGTTAATTCTAGGCTGAGTTAAGGTGAGAGTATGCATTATTTGCTAAATTTACTGGTTTGGTTACCAATTATTGGTGGCGTATTTGTGCTTCTCTCAGGAGATGATCGAAGCCCGAATATCTCTCGTTACTTAGCTTTATTTACAGTTATTCTTTGTTTATTGTTATGTATTCCTTTGATTAATGGTTTCGATATTAAGGGATTGGGCATGCAATATGTAGAGCAGTATGCCTGGATGCCTGGTTTAGGGATCTCATATAGCTTAGGTATCGATGGTCTTTCACTTATATTAATTGTTTTAAGTATTTTTACAAATTTGGTTGTAATATTAGCTACCTGGGAAAGTATTACGAATAGAGTATCTCAATACTTGGCAGCTTTTTTAATCATGCAGGGCCTATTAGTCGGTGTTTTCGCAGCCTTGGACGCAATTTTATTTTATGTTTTCTGGGAAGCTACACTCATACCAATGTATCTGATTATTGGTATTTGGGGTTCAGCAAACAGAGTCTATGCTGCAATAAAATTTTTCTTATACACTTTTTTAGGCTCCGTACTTATGTTGGCGAGCTTCTTATATATGGGGTATATAGCAGGTTCATTTAGCATTGAATCATTTTATGCCATTAAATTGGGTATGACCGCTCAAACGCTCATATTTGTTGCGTTCTTCTTGGGATTTGCGATTAAGATTCCAATGTTTCCAGTACATACATGGTTACCTGATGCACATACTGAAGCGCCAGCGGGTGGATCTATTGTACTGGCGGCGATCTTATTAAAACTTGGAGCTTACGGTTTTATTCGCTTTTCTTTACCTATAGTTCCAGATGCGTGTAATCAATACGCCGGGATAATGGTTGTATTATCTTTGATAGCAGTGGTTTATATCGCGTTAATTGCCATTGTGCAAAAAGACATGAAAAGGTTAATCGCTTATTCGTCTATTTCCCATATGGGGTTTGTTACTTTAGGTTGTTTTGCTGTCTTCCTAATTGCGAGACAAACTGGATTAAGCAATGCTGGCTTAGTGCTTGAAGGTGCAATAGTCGTTATGATCTCACATGCATTCGTCTCAAGTGGAATGTTTGCAGGGGTTGGTTTCATATATGATCGTATGCATACTCGCCAAATCGCTGATTTTGGTGGTGTTGTTAACACGATGCCTGTATTTGCATCATTTTTTATGCTTTTTTGTATGGCGAATGCTGGTTTGCCCGGAACTTCGGGTTTTGTTGGTGAGTTTATGGTGATTTTAGGTTCAATGAAGGCTGGCTTTTGGATCACCTTTTGGGCTGCAACCACTTTAATCACTGCAGCAGCCTACAACTTATGGATGTATAAACGCGTGATATTCGGTAAAGTTGCAAACGAAAAAGTGGCGGAATTGAAAGATTTATCTGGATATGAGCTGAGTGCATACATTTTACTGGCGTTAATGGTTATTGTAATGGGTGTCTACCCAGAATTCATTTTAAACTATATACACCAGACGGTAACTCACACGCTCGCATTAGCAAGCCAAACAAAACTGTAATGAGTCAAGGTTAACAATCATGATTGGATTATTTGAAAATATACAAATCGCTTTACCGGAAATGGTTATACTGACCACAGCATGTCTTGCTTTGCTTGCTGATTTATTTACTTCACGTAAATTGAAGTCATTAACCTTTTTTATCGCGTGCGGTGGTCTTATAGCAGCTGCAGTAACGAGTTTTTTATACGTAGGAATGAATTCAACGACAACCTTTAACGGTCTTTTCGTCGATGACGATATGGCTAATTTAATGAAATTCTTCATCTACCTTACTGTTTTATTAAGCTTTATTTATTCACGTTATTATATCAACGAACGTAAAATGCCTACTGGGGACTACTATGTGTTGGGTCTTTTCTCAACTTTGGGCATGATGTTCCTTGTTTCAGCTCACTCTATGCTTACTATCTTCCTCGGGTTGGAACTAATGTCTCTACCTTTGTACGCGATGACTGCAATCCGTAGAACCGATAGTGATGCTTCAGAAGCGGCAATGAAATATTTTGTCATGGGTTCGATCGCTTCGGCGATGTTACTCTATGGCATTTCACTAATGTATGGTGCTACGGGTAAATTGGATTTACTCGAAATTGCTAACGCGATAAGCATGAACGGTCAAGGACAAAATGCTTTACTATCGTTTTCTCTAGTGTTTATCTTGGCCGGCGTAAGCTTTAAATTAGCCGCAGTACCTTTCCATATGTGGGCTCCTGATGTTTATCAAGGAGCGCCATCTTCAGTAACACTATTTATCAGTGCTGCACCAAAAATTGCAGCGTTAGGGATGGCATTCCGTTTATTAACAATTGCTTTCCCAGGACTTACTGATCAATGTCAACAAATATTAATTGTCATCACTTTGTTATCCACATGTCTGGGTAATTTACTTGCAATAGTGCAAAGTAGTTTGAAGCGATTATTAGCGTACTCGGCGATTTCCCATATTGGATATACTTTATTTGGCGTATTAGCAGGAACAGCCGAGGGCTATTCTGCAGCTTTGTATTATATTCTTATTTATTCAATAACGTCAGCTGCAGCTTTTGGATTAATCGTTCTTATGTCCAACCAGGGAATGGAAGTAGATAGCGTTGATGATCTTAAAGGTTTAAATAAACGTAATCCCTGGTATGCTTTTCTCATGTTAATTGTGATGTTTTCCATGGCTGGTATACCGCCGACCGTTGGTTTTTTTGCTAAGCTTCTTGTATTAAAAGCTTTAGTTGATGTTCATATGACGTGGGTTGCAATAGTCGGTTTGATCTTTACTGTTTTTGGCGCCTATTACTATCTACGTATTGTAAAAATCATGTATTTTGATGAGCCCATTTATATTGAACCAGTCATAATGAGCAGAGGGAATCGGCTGATTCTATCTTTAAATTGCTTATCACTTATTGTACTTGGTCTTTTTCCCAGTTCGTTAATTGTTTACTGTGTTAATGCTTTTGCGAATTAAAGTGATAAACATATTAAAAAGACTTGATATATAACATAACTCTGAGTATAATTCATTTCAGTTGACGCGGGGTGGAGCAGTCTGGTAGCTCGTCGGGCTCATAACCCGAAGGTCGTAGGTTCAAATCCTGCCCCCGCTACCAATTTTATAAGCCCCTTTTATGGGGTTTTTTATTACCCGGGAATAGCCTGCAATTGGCTCTGTTATTCAGCCTGCGAGTTTATGTTTACACAGGGTACATTAACATTGTACCACGTCAATTGGCTTGGGCGTATGCGCCCTTTTTTTGTTTATAATGCTATGATTCAAGACGAACTAGAACAATTATTAGAACCAACCCTTCAAGACATGGGCTATGTACTTTGGGGATGTGAATATCTTGCACAGGGCAAACACTCTCTTTTGCGAATTTATATCGATAAAGAAGAAGGAATTGATATTGATGATTGCCAACAAGTTAGTCATCAAGTAAGCGCTCTACTAGACGTTGAAGATCCCATACCGGGTAACTATAGTCTTGAGGTCTCTTCTCCTGGTATTCCTCGGCCATTATTTAAAAATTGGCAATTCGAGTTGTACGTGGGTCATGATGTCCAAATTAAAACGTTTAAACCTATTGCGGGAAAGCGTAAACTACAAGGCAGGATAATTTCTGTATCTTCGGATACTTTCGTACTAAATGTTCATGATGAAGTTCATGAGTTATTTTTTTCAAATGTTGTTAAAGCATATTTGGCAGATTAGAGGGGCGAACAATGAGCAAAGAATTGTTATTAGTTGCTGAGGCGCTATCGAATGAACGAGGCGTCAGTAAAGAGGTGATTATACTTGCTATCCAAGCCGCATTGGAGTCCGCAACTCGTAAAATCTTTGGTCTAGACATTGGTGTACGTATTAAGCTAGATCCTCGATCTGGAGAATACGAAACCTTTAGATACTGGGATGTCGTTGACGAATATGATTTAGAATTCCCTGAGCGCCAAATGACTCTTGAGCAGGCCAAAGAACGTAATCCTTCAATTCAGATTAATGAACGGATTGAAGAGCCTATGTCTTCTATCGAATTTGGTCGTATAGAAGCTCAGGCGGCCCGTCAAGTTATTATGCAGAAAGTTCGTGAAGCTGAGCGTGAATTAGTAATCGATCAATTCAGAAGTAAACTTGGTCAGCTTGTTTATGGGACAGTAAAAAAAGTTACCCGGGATAATATAATCATTGATTTAGGTGGTAAAGCAGAAGCTTTTTTACCTCGATCTGAAATGCTGCCCCATGAAATGTTCCGTACTAATGATCGTGTCAGGGCCTATCTATATGAGATTACCCCTCAGGCTCGGGGACCACAGCTTTTCGTAAGTAGAACACGAAATGAGATGCTAATTGAGCTTTTTCGTATCGAAGTACCAGAGATTGGTGAAAATGTAATTGATGTAAAAGCGGCTGCTCGTGATCCCGGAAATCGTGCAAAAATTGCTGTTAAAACTAATGACGGGCGTATTGATCCGGTCGGAGCCTGCGTAGGTATGAGAGGTGCCAGGGTACAAGCGGTTTCAAGTGAGCTCGGTGGAGAACGTGTTGATATTATTCTCTGGGATGATAATCCTGCACAACTCGTAATCAATGCAATGGCGCCTGCTGATATCTCATCCATCGTCGTTGATGAGGATACACACACCATGGACCTGGCTGTTGAAAAAGATCAGCTATCTCAAGCGATTGGAAGAAATGGTCAAAATGTCCGATTAGCAAGCCAGCTCACGGGCTGGACACTGAATGTAATGACTACTGACGAATTCGAAAACAAAAATCAGGAAGAATCAAGTAAAATTATCAAGCTATTTACAAACTCATTACAAATTGATGAAGAAATTGCATCATTACTCGTGGCGCATGGATTTTCAACGCTTGAAGAGGTTGCTTACGTACCTAAGGAAGAGTTACTTGCAATCGAAGAGTTCGATGAAGAAATAGTTGATGAGTTAAGAAATAGAGCGAACGATAATCTGTTAACCATGGCTTTGACTGGTGATAAAGCCGAAAAGGTTGAAGACTCATTATTAAATATGGAAGGCGTTACCGCGGAGTTAGCTGCCAAGTTTGCAGAACGCGGAATACACTCTATGGAAGATCTAGCTGAGCAATCTGTAGATGAGCTTCTGGAAATTGAAGGAATGACTGAAGAAAATGCAGGTGCTCTAATAATGAAGGCTAGAGAACCTTGGTTTTCCTGATTGATAAGTATATGATACTTCGCATAGTGCGAGATGATGAAATTAATAAATACAATGCAGCAGGTTGTAGCTAAATGCAACTGTGGCTGTACAAAGGGGACTAAAATATGGCGGATGTGACGGTTAAACAATTAGCTCAAGTGGTCGGTATTCCGGTTGAACGCTTATTGAACCAGTTACAGGAAGCAGGATTGTCATTTACTGATGATCAACAAACTGTGAATGAAGAGCAAAAGCGTATACTACTGAACCATTTAAAAGGAAGTACGATACGTGATAACCAAATTTCTCCTGACCGAATTACTTTGAAGCGAAAAAGTCTCTCTCAAGTAACTGTAGGACATGACACTCATACCGGCAAAACGGTAAGTGTTGAAGTTAGAAAGAAAAAAATCTTTGTTAAACGCAGCACACTGGTTGAAACTGCTGAATCTGATGACACGCAGGTTATCGAGGAAACAAATAACGATGAATTGTTTAATCATGTTACTCCTCAGGCTGACGAAAATCTAAGTCCGAAAGAGGAAATCCTTGATGAAGAAGTTAACCAACAAGAGCTAAGTAGTTCTGATGAGGTTACGACTGAAGAGCAAAGCAATAATGAAGAAAAAATTGAGATTGATAATTTATCAGCGATAGAAGAAGCTTCTGCTCCTGCTATTAAAGTTAAAGAAGAGAAAGTTGAACGTGTAGTTAAAAAGAAGCATACAGAGCAGGCACCTGAGGCTGACTCCGATTATAAAAAAGGTAAGAAAAAGCAAAAATATCAAACTACCTTTGAACGAGATGAAGAAGAACAAGAGGCTGCACGTCGTGGTGGACGTAATAAATTTAAAAAGCGTAAAGGAAACGAAAAATCAGATAAATATAGAGAAGCTGAAGAGAGACTTACGCATGGTTTTGCTTTACCAACCGCACCCGTGATCCGCGAAGTAATTATTCCTGAGACAATTACCGTTGCAGAATTAGCTAAACGAATGTCTGTTAAAGCGGCCGAAGTGATTAAGGTAATGATGACTTTGGGAGCGATGGCGACAATTAACCAGGTTATCGACCAAGAAACTGCTGTTATTGTTGTTGAAGAAATGGGTCATAGACCACATGTTATTAAAGAAGATGCTGTAGAACTTAATCTTGATGAAGCTTTATCTAAAGGTAGCCACACTGAAACACGTGCACCTGTAGTCACGATTATGGGACATGTGGATCACGGTAAAACCTCTTTATTAGACTATATTCGCCGTACTAAAGTCGCCTCGGGAGAGGCCGGTGGGATTACCCAGCATATAGGGGCATACCACGTAAGTACCCCTAAAGGCGAGGTTACTTTTTTAGATACACCTGGACACGCGGCATTTACTGCTATGCGTGCTCGTGGTGCACAAGTAACGGATATTGTTATCCTTATTGTAGCCGCAGATGATGGTGTTAAACCACAAACTATCGAAGCGATTCAACATGCTAAAGCGGCGAAAGTTCCCATGATTGTAGCGATCAACAAGATTGATAAAGCAGATGCTGATCCTGAACGAGTTATGAACGAACTTACACAGTACGAAGTCATCCCGGAAAATTGGGGTGGTGATACCATGTTTGTGAATATATCAGCTAAGTCAGGATTGGGAATAGATGAACTTCTAGATGCAATTTTATTACAAGCAGAGGTATTAGAATTAACCGCTGTAGTTGATGGCGCAGCTAAAGGCGTCGTCATCGAATCAAGATTAGATAAAGGACGAGGACCAGTTGCGACGGTACTCGTTCAAAGTGGCACGTTACATAAGGGTGATATTATTCTGGCCGGTTTCCAATATGGTCGTGTGCGTGCATTAATCGCGGATAATGGCTCAATGGTAGATAGTGCTGGCCCATCGATCCCAGTTGAAGTACTTGGTTTATCTGCGATTCCTCATGCTGGCGATGAAGCGGTAGTCGTTCCTGATGAAAAGAAAGCTCGAGAGGTAGCATTATTTCGTCAGGGTAAATTCCGCGATGTTAAGTTAGCACGTAGACAAAAATCAACCTTGGAAGGCATCATGGAAAAT
>Ga0097678_1002742_pt1 | contig 13237 bp, 12 predicted proteins | sample ThiBiot_500_plan_2_FD_72847 | JGI IMG/M metagenome (GOLD analysis project Ga0097678, IMG submission 72847) | Wastewater bioreactor microbial communities from Cape Town, South Africa - Thiocy_expt_500_plan - 1398105537976 (version 2) (version 2) ...
GCGCCACTGACCAAACCAAGGACATACGTTTTCCCTGAAGCGGGAGTAACGCTAAAGGTCCTTGCGCAGTAAAACGTTCATAAGCGCATCCATCATGTGGCCGCTCTATCCCCACATTGGTTACAATTGCTTGCTGAAGATAAATTTTAGTTACGGAGGGGAGGTTATAAAATTGCCTTAGCGTTGAATGAGTGCCATCTGCAGCAACGATTAAGCGTGCTTGAATTACTCGTTCTTCATTGTCAAAAGAGATACGCACCTGCGAAGCATTGATCACTTCCGTAACAGAAGCTGGGGCTAAGACGTGCTTTTTATTTAAGGCTTCATGCAAAACTCGATTTAAATGCTGCACCTCAACTACATAACCTAAAGGCATGTCCTGTGTTCCTTGCAACCTTGATACACCGAATTGGCGTTGCTCAGACACATGAATCATCTCAATCGGGGTCGCAAAGGGCGCTAATAGTTCCCAGATTTCTAATGTTTGAAAAATATTACGGCTCGCCGGAGACAATGCCAGCGATCGGGCATCAAATTCCGGTTGCGTTTTAGTATTTAACGGATATTTATCGACCAATAACGTCTGTAAGCCTAATTGTTGCAAGGCAAGCATTAGGGTGGCGCCGGTCAGACCACCGCCAATTATTAATACATCGACCACTTGTTTATTCACACATCAACGCCTCTATATCGGCAATCTCTACGGGTAAAGCTTTTGTTATCACCTCATGCCCTGTAGCAGTTACCACGACATCATCTTCAATACGAACTCCAATGCCCCACCAACGCTTGTCAACCCCCATGGTATTCGGGCTGATATATAGTCCTGGTTCTACCGTAAGCACCATTCCTGCAGCAAATGGCCGCCATTCACCAGCAACTTTATAGACACCCACATCATGAACATCCAAACCTAACCAGTGGCCAGAATTATGCATGTAAAACGGTCGATAGGCTTGCTGTTCAATTAGTTCATCCACATTGCCTTCGATGATCCCTAAAGCACATAACCCTTCTGTTAAAATTTGGATAATGATTTTTTGTACTTCATGCCATTGCACTCCTGGTTGAATTTTAGCAATTCCTGCCTGTTGTGCGCGCAATACCAATTCATAAATACTTTTTTGCTCAGGAGTAAAGCGACCATTTACGGGGAAAGTCCGAGTAATATCGGCGGCATAATTTTGGTACTCACCACCTGCGTCAATCAGAACTAAATCACCATCACGCAAGAGACAATTGTTGTCGGTATAATGTAAAATACAGGCATTTTCACCACCGCCGACAATAGGATCATAGGCAACATCGCGACACCCACGGCGCATGAATTCATGACGTAATTCTGCTTCCAGTTCATATTCATAGCGCACGTGTTTACATTGACGCAATGCACGTAAATGAGCTGCTACCGAGATATCGGCTGCTTGCTGCATCAATTTAAGTTCGGCTGGACTTTTTATTAAACGCATTTCACTGAGAATAGGGTCTAAATCCACCAGTGAATTGGGAGCCTGAATCCCTCGTCGCACCATCGCCTTCATCGCTGAGAGCGCCTGGCGTATATGCTGCTCTAACTCTAAATTTCCACCAAAAGGAAAATAAATACACGCTTTATCTGCAAACAATTGCGGTAGCTGTGCAGAGAGTTCCTCTAAGGGAAAGGCATTATGCATTCCAAGCTCCTGGATTGCCCCTTCCTGCCCCAAGCGTTTTCCAGTCCATTGTTCTTCTGCAGGGTTTCGAGAACGATTGAATAGTATACAATGATCCTGTTCTCCGCCATAGATAAGGAGCAGCGCATCGGGTTCATTGTAACCCGTTAGATAATAAAAGTTGCTTTGTTGGCGAAAACGATAATGAGTATCGGCATTGCGGATAGACTCTGCGGCTGCAGGGATTAGGGCGACACTTCCTGGGGTTAATTGCCTTGCCAGTTGTTGACGACGCGTTTTATATTCCTCAAAAGTGATCATGATTTTCCTTTCTTAACCTTAATGTGCAATATCGCCACCACGCTTACTCATCGCTAAATCGCCGTGTAAACGAATGACCGCCATCCGCGCATACTCGCTTACTTCCATCAATGCGCGCTCATCTTCTTCGTCAACCTCAAGGCTATCGCAATCGAGCTCGGCGAATTCAATCATATGTTGTAGTGCATCTTGTGCATCTTCTTCAGAAAACTGCTCAACACCTACCCCAACTAAGGTCAATGCCTGCGTAAAGCCATCACACCATTCGCTAAATGCTCGTGCCCTTAATTCTAAAGATTCCTCCGCGCTGGGAAGCATCATTTGAAATTCAAAGTCAAAATGACTAATTTGTTGTTGGCTAATAGAGAATACCTCAAACAACGCTAATATTGCCTGACGGCTGGCCTGATCTTTTTTATTATCCAGTAGCGCGCGAATGTAAGCCTCTCCCTGGGCATCGGCTCCGGCACATAAATAGCCACACATCATTCCGTGTAAAGCACTTGCTGATACAGGTAATGATAAGAATGCGATGGCATCAACAAATAGCTCGTAGGGAGGTAAGGACAAGTGTTCTTTTTCAGCGGACATAGTCGTCTCTTAACTTAAAACATGCCTCATAATAACTGATTTAAAGGGCCAATTCATCTCACTATTTGCTGGAAACAGACAAAATTGTTACTATTTAGTAAATAAGAGACATCCCTATTAAAAGGCTTATCATGACGCAGACTAAAACATGCACGATTAAGATACTTAATAAATCATATGATATTAAATGTCCAGAAGGTGAAGAGGCCAATTTACTGTCTGCTGCACAAAAACTCAATCATCAAATTACGATTAACAAAAAGAAAGCCAAACAACTAAATGATTATCATATCCTCTTGCTCGCAGCCATCGATATCAGTCATGAGCTCATCTTGTGTAAAAGTCAGCAAGCACAACAACATCATCAGGTTACCGAATTCATCAGTTCTTTAGAGAATAAAATTAATCGCATGGTTCATGGCGAAAAAATTATTAATGAGGGTGGTAAGTAATTTAATAACGAAGGTAGCTAGGATAAGGAATATCGGATGCGCTATCAATGGTACTTGGGCTTTGCTCTTTTTCTAATTGTTTGTTTTTTATTTTTAGCTTCAGTGCAACATCCTAGGTGGTTTCTCGTACTGCTTGGTGCCTTCTTGCTTTTGTGGTTATATGATATTTTGCAAACCAAACATACGGTGTTGCGAAATTTTCCAATTCTTGGACATATTCGGTATTTTTTTGAATTTATGCGCCCGGAGGTGCAACAGTATTTCATTGCAACCGATGAAAGTGAGTTGCCATTTAATCGTGAAGATCGCAGCCTCATCTATGAACGTGCCAAAAATGAACGCGATACCATTCCCTTTGGCACCGAGCGCGACATCTTAAGTGTCGGGTACACCTGGGCATTACATTCACTTGCCCCCAAAAAAGCGAGTGAGGTCTCTGCACGCTTAATCGTAGGAGGGCCTGATTGCCTACAACCTTATAATGCCTCGCGTTTAAACATCTCAGCCATGAGCTTTGGTGCTCTTTCCGGTAAAGCAATTATGGCAATGAATCAGGGAGCTAAAATTGGCGGCTTTGCTCAAAATACTGGCGAGGGTGGCCTAAGCCCCTATCATTTACAAGGGGGAGATTTGATTTTTCAAATCGGCACTGCCTATTTTGGTTGTCGCAATGCCGCAGGTCATTTTGACCCGGAAGAATTCGCCAAAGAAGCGAATCGCCCTGAGGTCAAAATGATTGAAATCAAACTCTCGCAAGGTGCAAAACCCTCTCACGGCGGTATCTTGCCTGCAGCAAAACTTACTCAGGAAATCGCCTCAGTACGTAAAGTCCCTATGGGACAGGATGTACTATCCCCCATTGCCCATACTGCATTTGATACACCTGTGGGCTTATTGGAATTTGTCCGCCAGTTACGTCATTTATCTCAGGGTAAACCCGTGGGGTTTAAACTCTGTCTCGGCCGACGCGACGAATTTTTAGCAATTTGCAAAGCAATGCTGCGCACCCATATTTTACCCGATTTTATTACGATTGATGGCGCTGAAGGGGGCACAGGGGCGGCTCCTTTAGAGTATGCCGATTTTATCGGTACCCCATTGGAGGCGGGATTGGTCTTTATACATAATGCCTTGGTGGGTATTCATGTTCGCGATAAAATTCGCCTGATCTGCAGTGGCAAAATCACCAATGGTTTTGATATGTTAAGTAAAATTGCACTCGGTGCAGATATGTGCAATGCAGCGCGTGCCATGATGATGGCAACCGGATGTATTCAAAGCAAACAATGCAATGCCAACACCTGCCCTACAGGGGTTACAACGCAAAATAAACGCTTGCAATACGGTTTAGTTGTGGCAGATAAACGCCACCGGGTTGCGAACTTTCATAAAAATACTTTGAAGAGTTTTCTGGAAATGGTCGGGGCACTGGGTCTGGATGACCCCAGTGACTTACGGCCTGCTCATCTCATGCGCCGGGTGAGTGTGGTTGAAGTAAAAACTTTTGACAAAATTTATGATTATTTAGCCCCAGGACAATTGCTAACAGCACAAATCCCTGCGAGCTATAAAACCTATTGGGATATGGCCGACCCTGAACGTTTTTAGTTCTGCTTCCATTTAATACCACAACCCATACTAGGCTTTTGTTCAGTAGCTACTGTTGTCCCCGCCAAGATACTTTCCAGAGCGTGCTCTAAGTGCGCCCCCGTTAACGGCTGATTGTTTTTCGGCGTGGAATCATCCAGGCATCCGCGATACACACAAAGTAACTCTTGGTCAAAAATATAAAAATCAGGAGTACATGCTGCTTGATAAGCTTTGGCCACTTCCTGAGTTTCATCATATAAATAAGGGAAGGGGTAATGCGCCTGTTCCGCTTCCATACGCATTTGTTCCGGACCATCCTCCGGATATTGCGCAACATCATTGGCGCTAATTGCTAAAAAACGTACACCCTGGGGTTGATAACGATTCGCTAATTCCACAATTTTTGCTTGTACATGCTTCACATAAGGACAATGATTGCATAAAAACATGATCACTGTGGCTCGTGCTGCAGGACTTTTTTTCAAGCTAATAAGCTCATCGGTGCGGGTGTCCCTTAAAGTAAAATCAGGTGCGGCACTACCTAAAGGGAACATATTGGATAGGACAGCCATAGAAACTCCTCGGTCGTTTTAAGAAAATTCTTATTGCATTGAATGGGCGAAACTGCATCAAGATAAATAATGCATTAATCGCGCGGATAAGCGATTTAATTATATTGACTTTGATCAAGATGTAAATGTTATAATCGAGTTAACCCGATGGTCAGTGATTTTCGAACCAATAATTACAGAACGGGAGGCATCCTGTTAACGGTGTTGTGCATGCCTACTGTGTAGGAAGCCTGAGCCGTTTCATCCGCCGCCCACATGAACCCTAGTGTTCAAGGTCCTATTCCGTCGGGCCATTTTTTAGTAGTTGTTCTTTAAGTAACAGATATTTATCCCGCACTTGCGCTGCCGCTTCAAATTCCATATTTTTCGCATGCTGATACATTTGCTTTTCTAATGTATTTATTTGTTTTACTAATTCTTGGGTACTTAAATGCTGATACGCTGCAGCTGCTTCTGCCAGGCCATTTTTACCGCGCTTCGTCGCAGGCGAGCCTTCCATAATATCGGTGACGGATTTGATAATTCCTTTTGGTGTGATTCCATGTGCTTCGTTAAATGCTTGCTGCTTCTCACGACGTCGATTGGTCTCTTCCAGAGCGCGCTGCATGGAACCGGTTATTTTATCCGCATAGAGTATCGCTCGTCCTTCAACATTGCGTGCGGCGCGTCCTATGGTTTGAATTAGGGAGCGATCTGAACGCAAGAAGCCTTCTTTATCCGCATCTAAAATAGCGACTAAGGACACCTCGGGCATATCCAAACCCTCACGTAACAGGTTAATCCCAATGAGCACATCAAAGACACCCAAACGTAAATCACGAATAATTTCCATCCGCTCAACCGTATCGACATCAGAATGCAGATAACGCACTTTAATACCATGTTCATTTAAGTAATCGGTTAAGTCCTCTGCCATACGCTTGGTCAAAGTGGTCACCAATACGCGTCCGCCACCGCGAATCACCTGTTTTGCCTCAGACATCAAATCATCGACTTGTGTGCGTACTGGACGTATTTCGACTATGGGGTCCACCAATCCCGTAGGACGGACTACTTGCTCTGCAACATTATCCGCGTGTTCTAATTCAAATGCCCCCGGGGTTGCAGAAATATAAATGGTCTGTGGAGAGCGTTGCTCAAATTCCTCAAATCGTAAAGGGCGATTATCCAATGCGGAAGGTAAACGGAAACCATACTCCACTAGCGTTTCTTTACGGGAGCGATCACCGCGATACATGCCGCCAATCTGAGGCACCGTCACATGGGATTCATCAATAATAAGCAAAGCCTCGGGAGGTAGATAATCAAAGAGAGTAGGTGGAGGCTCGCCTTGCCCCCGGCCTGACAGATAGCGTGAATAATTTTCAATACCTGAGCAGTAGCCAAGCTCCAGCATCATCTCAATATCAAATGCGGTTCGCTGCTCCAGACGCTGCGCCTCAACCAATTTATTTTGTGCTTTAAACTCTGCTAAACGTTCCTGGAGTTCTTCTTTAACCCAATCAATCGTTTGTAAAATACGTTCTCGAGGGGTTACATAGTGTGTTTTGGGAAAAATAGTTACTCGGGGCACGCGCTGATTGATTTCCCCCGTAAGGGGATCAAAAAAAGCTATATTTTCGATTTCATCATCAAACAACTCTACCCGCACCGCTTCTTTTTCCGAATCTGCTGGGAAGATATCAATGACATCCCCATGAACACGAAATTGTCCACGCTCTAAAACCATATTCGTACGGGTATATTGCATTTCTGCTAATCGTTGTAAAATTTTACGCTGGTCCGTGTGTTCTCCGCGAGAAAGATGTAATACCATACGCAGATACGAGTCGGGGTCACCTAAACCATAGATTGCAGATACCGTAGCCACCACTATGGCATCTTTGCGTTCGATCAACGCTTTGGTGGCAGATAAACGCATTTGCTCGATGTGATCATTTATCGACGAATCTTTCTCAATAAAGGTATCGGATGCGGGTACATAGGCTTCAGGTTGATAATAATCGTAATAGGAAACAAAATATTCAACAGCATTATCGGGGAAAAAAGCTTTAAATTCGCCATATAATTGAGCTGCCAAAGTTTTATTAGGCGCCATAATCAACGTGGGGCGACGCATGGCCTGAATCACATGGGCAACAGTAAAGGTTTTTCCAGAGCCCGTAACCCCGAGCAGGATTTGTTTTGCAAGCCCTGATTGCAAGCCATCTAATAACGATTCGATGGCCGCGGGCTGGTCCCCCGCAGGTTGAAAATTGGAATAAATTTTAAATAAATCTTTCATAATCTATTTAGTATATCTCATAGGAGCAATAGATGGATATCGCGTTAGCACACCGAGTGCATCAAGTAAAACCCTCACCCACCCTGGCTGTAGCGGCAAAAGCCACACAAATGCGTGCCCAAGGTCATGATGTGATCAATTTAGGTACGGGTGAACCTGATTTTGACACACCTGACTATATTAAGGAAGCAGCAATCAATGCCATTAAACAGGGATTTACTAAATACACCGCTGTAGACGGTATACCTGAGCTGAAAGAAGCAATAGTCAACAAATTCAAACGAGATAATGGACTCCATTACGAGCCGAAGCAAGTACTGGTTTCTGTTGGGGGTAAGCAAAGTTGTTATAACTTATGCCAAGCTTTACTCAATCCGGGCGATGAAGTGATTATCCCCGCCCCTTACTGGGTTTCGTATCCCGATATGGTTCTCTTGGCAGATGGTAAACCGGTCATTGTTGAAACCTCTTCCGCACAACATTACAAAATGAGCCCAGCACAACTTGCCGCAGCCATCACGCCCAAAACGCGCTTAATTTTTCTAAATAGCCCGTCAAACCCCTCGGGAGTGGCGTATACTCTGGCTGAACTACAAGGCCTCGCCGAAGTTTTATTACACCACCCACAAATCATAATCGCTACAGATGATATGTATGAACATATACTATGGAGTCAAAAATTCGTTAATATTCTGAACGCATGTCCTGAGCTCTACGAACGTACCGTAGTTCTTAATGGCGTATCTAAAGCTTATGCCATGACCGGCTGGCGTATTGGCTATGCTGCAGGACCTGCGGATTTAATCAATGCAATGAAAACGATTCAATCCCAATCCACATCTAACCCCTGCTCCATAGCACAAAAGGCAGCAGTCGCGGCACTCAATGGCGGTAATGAAAGTATAAACCAGATGCTCAAAGCGTTTCATGAACGTCATGATTTTGTCGCTGAGCGTCTCTTGCAAATCCCAGGTGTCGAAGTAATCCCAGCCGACGGTACTTTTTACATTTTCCCTAACGTACAACAGATCATTACGCGCAAAGGATTTGCAAATGACTTGGAATTTGCCGATAAACTTTTAACCCAGGCAGGGGTAGCCTTAGTACCAGGCTCTGCATTCGGAAATGAGGGCTGCATTCGTCTATCGTTTGCTACCAGTATGGAAATATTGCGTGATGCCTTAGACCGCTTACAAAAATTCTGTGCCTAGCTTTTTGGTGCTGCCTTGCAGCACCGAATTGTTTCCAACCAAGGTGACAGATAAGTGATCAGCGATCGTGCTTTTTTTAAAATTTATTAAAATTTTCTCTTGACCAAAAAAAAGAATCCCCGTAAGATTCCCACCACATTCCCCGGTAGCTCAGTCGGTAGAGCGGATGACTGTTAATCATTAGGTCACAAGTTCGAGTCTTGTCCGGGGAGCCACTTCTAGCGTGGCTTAAATCGAATCCTTCAAAAAAGCCATCACCCATTTGGGACACTGGTGGGACAGTAAAGCGCAACAAACTACAACAAAACAATACCTAATCAACATGTCTTTTGCTTTTTTAGCATACGCTATGTCATTTGTTCTTTTTTGCCTTATTTTAAAACGAAACTAAAGGTACTTATTGGACTACTGTCCCGTGAGTGTCCCAAAAATTAAAAAAAGCCATGCAATGTGTTGATCGATAAGAATTAATTTTTATTAGTCTCATGATTAGCCATCAATGGTTGTTATTTTTTGGTGATTTCTTTAGTCTCCGTGGAATAGGTAGATTGGTGGTAGGCGCCACCAATCTTAATCACATTAACCGTATCGGGGCTAATGGTGACTGATGTAACTATAACATATCAGTTACCAACCTCCATCTAAGGGGATTGGTATATGGCAGTAATTGAAGAACGAAAATCAAAAGATGGTATTTCCTATCGAGTCAAAATCCGTCTGAAAGGATATAAACCGCAAGAGGCAACTTTCAAAAGAAAGACAGACGCCAAAAACTGGGCTACAAGCACAGAAGCCGCTATGCGAGAAAACCGTTATTTTAAATGTGCTGAATCAAAAAAACGTACTGTGGCTGAGCTTATTGATAAATATATTAAAAACATCTTGCCAGACAAATCAGAGTCCATGAAGGCATCTCAAACAAAGCAACTTGCTTGGTGGAAAGAAAAAGCAGGCTACTACTTGCTGGCAGATTTTACCTCTCAAATTATAACATCTCTTCGAGTCGAATTAGCAAACAGCCCCACCCCCAGGGGTGAAAAAAGAACGAATGCGACAGTTAATCGATATTTAGCAGCTATATCCCATGTCTTAACTACTGCGGTTAATGACTGGGAATGGCTAGAAACAAACCCTGTACTCAAAATTAAACGCCATACTGAAAGCCAAGGCCGCGTTCGCTATCTTGATGATGATGAGCGCATCAAATTACTTCAGGCTTGTAAGGAATCAACCAATAAGTATTTGTACACCATTGTGGTGTTAGCTCTATCTACAGGAATGCGCAAAGGCGAAATTCTCAATATAAAACGTCGAGATGTTTTTCTTAATGAAAAATTTCTAGTGCTACAAGAAACTAAAAATAAAGAGCGTAGACGAGTTCCCATTATTGGCCATGCCCATGAGCTTCTTACCCAACACTTAAAAATTGCTCGACTTGATTCTGGTTATATTTTTCCCAGCAAAAACGGGAAACAACCCATCGATATCAAAAGACCATGGGAGGTCGCTGTATCAAAAGCAGAAATAGATGATTTCCGGTTTCACGATCTGCGCCACAGTTGTGCCAGCTATCTTGCAATGAATGGCGCAACTCAACGTGATTTAATGGAAGTGCTTGGGCATAAAACAGTGCAAATGACAAAACGCTATTCTCATCTTAGCGATAGTCATATTAGTTCTGTGGTTGGCAGTATGAATGAAAAAATATTTGGAGATGTGAAATGAATTTTTATTTTAATCGTATGGAACTAAAAAGTGCAGATGCTTTCCGGTGGACGAATAAAACTTCTCTAACTATCAGAAAGTTCATTTATTTGGCTGCTGGATATGAACCTCTTTTGCGTGAATATGAACCCCTTCCTGAGGGAGATGTAGAACCGAATTTTTATCTAACGAATGAGGGATTTAAAGATTTTTATAAACAAGTAAAAAGCCTTGGAAAAAAATTGCCAACAGTAACAACGAATGAAATAAAAATAGAATATTGTTCCACTTCAGGGGAACCTCAGTATGAAGTACGATTTCTCATGGGCTGGCTAGAGAGATGGCCAAAAGAAATATCAAAAAAATTATCACAAAATCCCATCATTTCGGCATTTAAAGAACAAACGCCCAAATTAGTCTCCGAAGATACATTGCAAAATAAATTTACATCCTGCTATTTATATCCAGCAATTACCTGGGTTGATGAGAATTTTTATAAAGGTAAAAAATCAATTGATCCTGCTGATAGAGTATTACGTGAAATTACAGAAAAATTCTACACAAAGGATAAAACTTTAACAAAAAATGAATGTAGATTAGTACACAATTTGATGAGAATCATGTATGGGGTAAAAAAATAATTTTTAACCTCCTTTATTTGCTGACACTAAGTGACACCAAGTGACATTAGACCTACTTATTCACATCAAATCATAATTCACCTCAGACGGTCGCGTTAAATCGCGATCATTCTTAAACTAACATTGAAGGTGAATTATGTTAAATCAAAATCCAATCCCCTCTTTATCTACAATTAAACAATTTTGCATTAAATATCCTGCCTTTACTCATGGTGGCTTGAGAGATCGCATTTTTCATGCTGAAACCAATGGGTTAAAGCAAGCTGGAGCTATTCTACGAAATGGCCGAAGAGTTCTCATTCATGAAGAACGCTTCTTCAATTGGTTAGAGGAGCATGGAGCATGAACTCTTATTTCAAAAAGGTGTACCAAGAGTTTTGTCGTCAAGCTCTAAAGAGCTCAAAGTCTCTTAATGACAACCTCATCAATGAGCAGATTGACGAGGCAAAACATCAAATAGAGTTAGCGCAAAAGAAATTAGAAAGAGGTTTACGAAATGGATACTAATCAAATTATTCAGCAGTTTCAATTTGAAATGCAGTCAAACGGTATTACTCCACCTAAAAACATATTAGCTGATGGAGCTTTACACCGCTTTTATATTGATGGCGATAAAAAATCATCTAAGAATGGTTGGTACTGTTTGTATTTAGATAACATTCCTTGCGGTGTTTTTGGCAGTTGGAAAAAAGGTAACTATTTCAAATGGTGTAGTAAAAGCAAAAATCTTATGACTGGTTCAGAGCGAAATCAACAAATAGAAAAAGTTAAAGAGGCATGCAAAATACGCGATGAAATGAAGCTTAAAGAACAAAATGAAGCATCATCACGAGCTGAAGATTTATGGTACAGCTATCGCGCAGCAAAGCCTGATCATCTTTATTTAGTAAAGAAACTCATCTCTGTATTTTGTGCTCGTCAAAGCGGTAAATGCTTAGTATTACCTATCGTGGATATTGATGAAAAAATATGGAGTCTACAATATATTTCTGAAACAGGAGATAAATTTTTCCTGTCAAATGGTGCAATCAAAGAGCATTTTATTCCAATACAAATCCGATCTGGTGAGAAAAGAATACTAATTTGTGAAGGGTTTGCAACAGGTGCCACATTAGCCCAAAAACATCCTGATGTTAGTGTGATTGCAGCCTGTAATGCTGGAAATTTGAAATCTGTAGCAACAAATATTCGCTTTCAAGTGCCTACTACCGAAATCGTTATTTGCGCTGACGATGATCGGCAGAATCCAGAAAATCCTGGGGTAAACAAAGGCCGTATAGCCGCAATAGCTGCTAGTGCCTTATTCGCCAAACCAAAATGGCCAGAAGGCTCTCCAATAAGTTTAAAAGACTATAACGATTTAGATTGCTGGCTTCAAGGAGCATACCATGCCTAATACTCATCAACAGAAATATGAGGGAATAGAAGGAACCAAGGGAAACCACTGTTACGATGTAGAATGTAACAATTCCCTTGAAAAAATAACAGAGGGAATACATGACACGGATGAAGAATCACATACTATGTCTTCTTTTGAGCTAGATCTTATTGCGCCTTCAGAGACTCCACCGGAGTCTCCCACCAAACCTGAAATCAAACGACCTAGTTTTATGGTGTACGAAGACTGGATATTGCTTGATGGACATTTAAAGCAGCCCGGGCTTTATTGGCATGGTTATACCGGAGGACAAGATCCAAAACCAATCGATATCTGGGTCTGCTCACCTATATACGCGGATGCTATAGGAGCAAATGAACAGGATGAATCTTTCGGTTTATTACTACGATTTATGAACTCTTTTGGTAAATGGCGTGAATGGGCAATGCCTATGCATTTGCTAAAAGGCAATGGTGATGAGATGCGTGGAGAATTATTAAATTTAGGAGTTAAGATCAATCTCGATGCTAAAAAATATCTTAATACATGGCTAATGCAACAACGCCCTAAAAATAAAATCATTTCTGCTGCACGTACAGGGTGGTCGTCTGATGGAAAATCTTTTGTAATGCCTCATCGTACACTTGGTGATACTCGTGTTCGTTTTCAATCTGAATATGCTGTGCATGATGATTTCATACAGCAAGGGGATCTCGTTAGTTGGCGTGAATCCATAGCTGTATTTTGTTGCGGAAATCCTGTTTTACTATTAGCGATATCTGCTTCATTTGCTGCACCACTATTGTTAAAAGCAAAACAACAATCAATAGGGGGTGGCGGT
>Ga0097678_1002752_pt1 | contig 13138 bp, 15 predicted proteins | sample ThiBiot_500_plan_2_FD_72847 | JGI IMG/M metagenome (GOLD analysis project Ga0097678, IMG submission 72847) | Wastewater bioreactor microbial communities from Cape Town, South Africa - Thiocy_expt_500_plan - 1398105537976 (version 2) (version 2) ...
ATTTTCATTTTTGTTGCCAATTTTTAAACATTTTCCCCTGTTTTGATGATTTATCCTTCTTTTTTGAAAAAAAAAAAAAAACTTGGATTTTTTTCAATTTATTTGAAATTGAATTTTACTTATTCGTATTCATTGTTTATTTATTATTATGTAATTTTTGTTTCAGATTTTAGATTTCAGATTTTTTTGAGATTTTGGTTTGTTTGTTTTGATTTTTTTCAGATCGCAAAAAAAAAAATTTTTTCTTCTTGTTTTGTTTTCCTTCTAAGAAAAGAAAAGTCAAAGTCAAACAACAACATTATTTTGTTTGTTATTGTGAAAATGGCCAATTTTTAATTTTTTTTTTCATTCTTGCAAATAACTAAACAATAATAATAATAATAATTAGAGGTTTGGAAATCTTTCGTATTGAGAAATTGAAAGTTGTTCAAATTACTAGCACTGATAAATTTGGAAAATTCCACACCGGAGACTCTTACATTGTTCTTTGGGTATATCTTTTTTTTTTTTCTGAATGTTTTTGTTTTTGTTTTTTAAAACTAATTCAATAAAAAATGAATAGACTGAAAAAAATAACAACGCTTTGAAATGGGATATTCACTTTTGGCTTGGTACTGAAACCACTCAAGACGAAGCTGGAGTTGCTGCTTATAAAACTGTTGAGCTCGATGATTCTCTTGGAGGAGCCCCAATTCAACACAGAGAAGTTCAAGGTCATGAATCTCAACAATTCCAAAACATCTTCAAATCCTATGGAGGTCTTCGTTATCTTGAAGGAGGAGTTGATTCTGGATTCAAGAAAGTTGATCGTGATGCTTATGAAAAACGTCTTCTCCATGTCAAAGGAAAGAGAAACGTTCGTGTTAACCAAGTTAAAGTCTCTTCTGATTCTTTAAATCGCGGAGATGTTTTCATTCTTGATTGTGGACTTAAAATCTTCCAATGGAACGGAAACACCAGCTCTCGTACTGAAAGAGCTAAAGCTCTTGATGTCACAAGACAAATTAAAGATGAAGAACGCGGTGGAAAAGCCAAAGTTATCATTATTGGTTTGAATTTATTTTTTTATTTATTTATTGAGCCTTTCTTTTTTTTAAAAAAAATTTCTTATTGATTGATTCATTTTTTCTTTCTTTCTTTTAATAGAGGATGGAAAAGATGATGACAAAGAATTCTTCCAAGAATTGGGAGGAAAAGGAAATATTAAAGAAGGTGCTGATGATGATGAAGCCTTTGAAAAGAAGAAAGCTGCTGATTTGAAATTATACAGGTATTAATTTTTTTTTTGAAAATTTTCATTATATTAATAAAATTTATTTTTCTTTCCCTTTTTCTAGAGTTTCTGATGCATCAGGACAAGTTAAAGTTGAAGAAGTTGGTGCCGGAACTTTGAAAAAAGAAATGTTGGATACTAATGATGCTTTCATTTTGGACACTGCTCAACAACTCTTTGTTTGGATCGGAAAGAAAGCCACAAAACAAGAAAAGAACTCATCTTGGACTTTGGCTCAAAAATTCATTGTTGACAAAGGTTACCCAGCTTACACCCCATGTACCAGAGTTATTGAAGGTGGTGAAACAGCCTTGTTCATTCAACAATTTGCAGTTTGGCCAAAACCAGAAGCAAGCTCAAATTACAGCAAACCAACTGGAATTGCCAAAGTTGCCAAAAAAGATTTAGATGTCAGCAAAATGTTCCTCCAAGAAAAACCACAAAGAGAAAAAGTTGTTGATGATGGATCAGGAAAACTTGAAATCTGGAGAATTGAAAACTTCCAAAAAGTTCCAGTCGATCAATCAAGTTATGGACAATTTTATCAAGGAGATTCTTATATCCTTCTTTACACTTATAAAGATGCAAGAGGAAAAGAAAATTACATTATTTACTTCTGGCAAGGTTTGGATTCAAGTCAAGATGAAAAAGCTGCTTCTGCTGGTAATTTTTTCTTTTCTTTTCTTTTTCTTTTTTTTTTTTTTGGCTTTTTTTTCTTTTCTTTTCCTTTTTCAAAAAAAATATTTATTCGTTTTTCTTTTTTATCTAGCCCTTGCAACTGCTTTAGATGATGAATATGGAGGTGCACCAGTCCAAGTCAGAGTTGTTCAAAACAAAGAACCAGAACACTTTTTAAATTTATTCAAAGGAAAATTCATTATTCATAGAGGAGGAAAAGCTTCAGGATTTAAAAATTCTGATCAAAAAGATGAAGAATCTGCAGGAACTCGTTTATATCACGTCAAAGGAACAAGCAGCTCAAACACCAAAGCTTGCCAAGTTGATCTCGCTGCTTCCTCTTTGAACTCAAATGATTGCTTCGTTTTGGTTACCCCCAAGATGAGCTTCTCTTGGTTAGGAAAATTCTCTACTGGAGATGAAAGAGAAGTTGCTAAAAGTGTTGCTGACTCACTCTCCCCACCAGGAAAAGTTGAAGCTGTCTATGAAGGAGGTGAAAAAGCCGATTTCTGGGAAGCCATTGGAGGAAAAGGAGATTACCACAATAAAAAAGCTGAAGCTATTCCAGAATTTGAACCAAGATTGTTCCAATGTTCCAATGCCTCTGGAAACTTTGATGTTGAAGAAATTTTCGATTTCACTCAAGAAGATCTTATTGCTGATGATATCATGTTACTCGATGCTTGGTCAGAAGTTTTCTTGTGGATCGGATCAGGAGCCAATGATATTGAAAAGAAAGAATCTTTGAAAATGGCCATTGACTATGTTAAAAACTCCCCAGGTGATCGTAGCCCAGAAACAACTCCAATTTTGACTGTTAAACAAGGATTTGAACCCCCTCTTTTCACCTGCCACTTCATTTGGGATGCAGAAAAAGCCAAAGCCGGAGTTTCTAATTATGACGAACTTAAAGCTGCCCTCCAAGCTTCATCAGAATCTGGTTCAGGTGGATCAGTTGGAGTCTCAAATGCTGCTAAAGAATTGGCCAAATACTCAAAAACTTATTCTTATGAAATCTTATTAAAAAGACCTCTTCCAGAAGGAGTTGATGCCACATCTCTTGAAGTAAGATTTTGATTTATTATTATTTATTTATTTAATTTATTATTTATTTATTGATTCAAATATTAATTCTTTTTTTTTTTTTCTCCCTTTAGAACCATTTGGAAGAAAGTGAATTCAAAAAAGTCTTTGGAATCACCCACGACGAATTCCTTGCCCTTCCCAAATGGAAGAGAGAAGGAAAAAAGAAGGATGCCAAACTCTTCTAATTATTTTATTTGGTCCTAATTTTTGTTCATAAAAAAGTTTAACAACATATTCTCTCTTTATTTCTTTTTTTTGTTTTTTTTGTATTTTTCTTTATTTTTGCCTTCCTAAGTTCCTTGTGTTATACTATTCCTTTGGATTTGATTGCACTGAACAGTTTCGAAAAAGTTATGAAACTTGAAGTCAACAAGTTATCAATCACAAGCAAGATCTTTCACTTTTCACTTTTCAATCAATCATTGGTTATTGTTTGATTCAAAATAAAATAAAATAAAATGGATGATGTTGATTTGTTGCTTGGGCTGAATCATTTCAACAACAACACCAACAACACCATCAGCAATGATAATAACTCAAATAACACTAATGTAAATTCTGTAAATAATGTAAGAAACAACCCTCAAAATCCTCAAAATCCTACCAATATCCCAAATGAACCAGGAGTTAAAGGACATCAGGTTACTTTTTTATATGAAAAATCAATTGAACTCACTTGGTGATAATTGAGAAATAATAATCAATTACAATAATAGACTAAAAGAAAACTTCCACCGAGTTTTAAACGCTCAACTTCTAACTCAAATCACATTTCAAGTAGTAAATCAAATCACACACCTCCAACTCAACAAGAACAATCTCAATCTCAATCTTCTCTTCCTTCTTCTTCTCAAGATCAAATTTTTTTGTATAAAGGTGAAAAGAAATATATTGGAACGATTGAAGAAACAGATGAAATTTTATTAGACAAGTTTGGAATATTAGTAGAGAAGAGTTTAAATGAAATAAAGACTAATCAAGGAGATAAAATTGAAAAGGAGATTGAACAACAAAAGGTTGAAAGTGATCAATTGAAGGATAATTTGGGTGAAGATTCACAAACAATAGAACAAAATGAAAAACAACGAGCAAAAGAAGTTATAGATTTAAATAATCAAGAATTAAAACAAGATTTATTGAGTGAAAAATCAAGCGAAGGAAATGAAGAAGTAGTCAATAAAACAATAGACGAACCAAAAGAAATAGAAGATAAGAAGGAAATTGAAGAAGAAAAAGAAGAGGAAGAGGGTGAAGAGGAGAAAGAAGAAAAAATAAAAGAAAAAAGAAAAGAAGAATTAAAAGAAGAATTAAAAGAAGAAACCAAAGAAGAAGAAGAAGAAGAAGAAGGGAATTCAAGTCAAGAAAAACAAGGAACAATTCAAGATATCAAAAATCAAGAATTAGAATTCATAATACCTAATAACAACTCAGAAAAAAAAATTATAGGATTAGATATTGAATGGTTTGTTACTTTTCAACCTGGTGAACAACAAAGGAAAACATCTCTTATTCAAATTTACGATGGAAAAAATTGTTTATTGTTTCATATTTTTCGAATGGGATGTGTTCCACTTTCTCTTCAACAACTTTTAAAGAATCCAAATTACATCAAAGTGGGAGTTAATATTCGAGGAGATATTTTAAAATTAAGTCGAGATTATGGTGTTGTTACAAATGGATATCTTGAATTAGCAGAATTTTCAAAAGCAAAATTAAGAGGTTATTCACCATCTTCTTTGAATTCTCTTCTTTATCGTTACACTTTGAAGAAAATGGAGAAAAGTCAAAGTACGCGTCTAGGAAATTGGGAAGACAATCCCTTATCTGAAGAACAAATTAACTATGCTGCAAATGATGTTGTTGCATCTTATGAATTATTCTTTGCAATCCAAAGATATCCTCTCCCAAAAGGAATTGAAGAAGTTGATCACTTTCAGTTCGTAAAAGATTTTCAAGATACCGCAGCCTTAACTCAAAATCCCACTCAAGAAAATACTCTAATCAATGATGACAAAAAAAGAAAGTTAACTCCAAGTTCCTATGAAGCATTTCGACTTTTTTCTGAAGAGAAGAAATCACTTCAAGAAATTGCTGAAATTAAAAAAGTCAAGTTAACAACTGTTGAGTGCTATCTCTATGATGTATTTATTTTTATTTATTTATTTATTTATTTATTGATTCCTTGATTCAATTCTCTTCTAATATAGGCCTTTTTAGTTGGATTCAAAATTGATTTTGAAAGAATTGGAATTAACTCTTTTCTTTATGATTTGGTCATTGAAACTTATGAGAAATTAGATGAAGATCAAAAAAGTGTTGCCTCAATCAAAAAAATCCTTCCTTCAAGTATCACTTTTTTACAGATTCGATTTGTTCTTGCTGATCACGAACAAAAACTCAAATCAAAAGATCAAGAAAGTATTCCTTCGACTTCAAAGTCCATAATTACTGCTGATAATAATTTTGAATTTTTAGATCAAGAGAATAATGAGTTTAATCCATAAAGATCCCTTCATTGTTAAATACAATTTAGAATGTCTTTTTCATCTTTCTTTTATTTATTTTTCATGGATAAGAAATTGAACTGAGGTTTTTACTTTCTTCTCTCTCTTCAATAGTTTTATAAACACCAACCACTTTTACGATTTGATATTGTTTGTTTTTGAGTCTATTTAAAGAGTATCGAAAAGTTCGAAGGTCTTGATTCAAAATTGCTCGATCAAGTTGCTCCTTTTTTGTTGAGGGATCAAGAATTATTAAATTAATATTATTATTTTTGAGTTGTTCAAATCCAATTATTGTTCGACTATGTCCTTTTATAATAGAATAATATTTTAGATTTTTATTAGTTCTGAAAAATGGATAGAAAAGTAAAGAAAAAAGAAAAAGAAGGAAAAAAGAAAGAAAGAAAACCTTCGTGTTGTAAATACAAAACAGGGTGATTTTTTCCATTTCCCATTGGATAATTAGAAGAGAAATATTCAACAACATGTTGAAAAAGGAGGGGATGAGAACCTTCAGGAGTTGTTGATTCTCGATAATCAATAAGTTCTGCATTAATTGAAAAAGATCTCAAGACAGCTGCAATTTCTGTTGCACCAATCCATTTTTTTGTTTTTACAACATGATGACCTAATTGAATTGCACCTTCCTCATCATAACCTTTTTTCCAAGCTGCTTCTAAACTTTTTTGAAGATCTAATATATCTGGAACTTTTCCTGAATCTATTTATTTTTATTTTTGGATATCGAAAAAAAAATTATGGAAAAAAAAAAAAAAAATCTAACTTCCAAATAATAGCTTCTTATATTCATCAAATGGGAGTAATGAAGAAATAAGCATTTGAAAGTTTCTATATCCACATCCCCAACTTGGTTCAAATTTTTGGGAGTAATAAGTGGTTGATGGATGGCAAATTTTAAAATTCTTTGGTGATTTTTTTTGAATGAGGTTTGATAAAGTCATTGCAACTTTTTTTTTAAAAATGTTTAATTAATTATTTTGACAAAAAATAAAAAAAAAATAAAAGTACTTGGATAAGTTGCTAATGTTTGAGCTGATGGTTCTGTTTTCGTTTGATTAAAAACTTGGCCCCAAGCATTAACTTGACTTTCCTTACTCGTGTTACCTCTTTGAAATTCACAAATCTCACATTTAACTTTATCTTCAATATTTCTAAAAGTACAATTTTTACAATCCCATCCTTTGTTGTCAAAATCATCATCATTATAATCATCATTCTGATCTTCTAAAGTAATCAATCAACAAGAAATTTTCATTAATATCAATCTAAGTTTTTTTAAGAAATATGAAAATTTTACCATCAAGTATCGTTAGGTTTCTTCTTAATACATTTGAACCTTTTTGAATTAAAAAAAAAAAATCAATAATGTTGTTGAAAAATAAAATATTTTAAAATATGAATACTTGAACAAATTGCTAAATCTTTCTCTTTTTCCTCTATTTTTGATTTTTTAAAAACTTGATCCCAAGCATTTCCTTGATATTTCTTTTTGCCACTCTCATTTTGAAAATCATCTTCATCACACTCTATCTTCTCTCCATTATTTCCAAATATACAACCCCATTTCCTACCTTGTTCTTTCTCTGATATAATCATTAAATTTTTTTTATAGCAATTAAGGCAAGATTACATTCAGATCTCGAATAAAATTGTATCAAAAAAAAAAAAAAATGCTAACCTCCATCAAACTTTGAAACTCTCTTCTTTTTTGAACTTGAACTACTTACATTCGAATTTGTATTTGATTTTGATTTTGATTTTGATTTTGATTCTACATTAAGAATCAATGTTTGAAATCAAAGAATGAACAAAGAACAAGAAAAAGAAAAATTACTTTGAAAAAATGAAGATTTTGTTGGTTTAGAAGGCGATCCATTTGTTTCTTCAAAATGAGCATTAACATGTACTGTGAGCTCCTTCTCTCCAAGACCTACTTTACAACAGATAGGACATTCTAAGACATCCATCGCTTACTTATAATCTGTTTGAGCGATTCCTTTCTCGCAATCTATTAAGAGAATAATTAATTGTTGCAAAAAAAAAAAAAACTTGATTCATTCTTGTTCCAATATAAGATTCAAATTATACTAATCTATTCCTTTTATACATCATTGATAAGAATTTTATCATTTCATGGTTTAATTTCAACTGTTTTATAAGTTTAAAATAGTTGAATCAACTTCGAAAAATTCAATTTTTTGATAAAACACTTTCCCACTTTTTTCATAATTAATACTTATAAAAAAGGTGATCAAGTGAACTCAGAAAAAATAATGAAAATCAAATGGAACTGATTCTTTGTTCTGCTTGTAAGAAAGGAGATGTGGAAGAAGTCCAACAATTACTTACTAATAACTCACAAATCAATATCAATGCTGAAGATAATTTGAAGCAAACACCTCTTTATATTGCTTGTAGAGAAGGATATATTCAAATTGTGAGATTGTTATTAAATGTTGAGGGAATTGATCTGAATCACTCAAATAATTATGGTGAATCAGCTTTTTGGATTGCTTGTTTGAAAGGACACATTAATATTGTAAAGTTATTGTTAAATCATGAAAGAGTTGATATTAATCAAGCTAGTAGGAGTGGAATCACAGCTTTTTATTTAGCTTGTTTTAATAGAAATCTTGAAATAGTGAAATTATTATTAAACAATAAGACAATTGATGTCAATAAAGCAGATATAGGGTATAATCGAACACCTTTACATAATGCATGTCATGAAGGGGAAATTCAACTTGTAGAGTATATATTAGCAAGTGGAAGAGATGTGAATTTGGGTATAAAAAATAGAGGTGGAAAGACTGCAATTGATATTGCAAGAGAAACAGGAAGCAAAGGAGGAGGAAAAGAATATTGGGAAAGTAAAGAGGAATATCAAAATAAACGAAGAAATTGTAAAAAAATTGTTGAATTATTGGAATCATTTGAAAGAAATCCTAATGAAACAAGATTCAAATTAAGAATACAACTTGAATATGCAGGTAATATTTAATTTTCATTTTCATTTTTCAAATAATTTCTTTAAAATGTTGTTGTTTCACTCTCCTAAAATACATTTTCATTATAAGATGCTTGTGCAGCTTCAATATATACAATTATTGTTCTCCTTTCTGATTATTTCCTTGATTTCAAAGACAAATGAAGATTTAAAGGAATCATACTAAAATACATCAATCACAACTCAACTCAAATTATTTGACGATTCATAGGAGAAGATTTTAAACAGTATCAAATTTGTTTCACTCTTTTTGATGTGGATTTCGAAAGATATTGTTTAACAAATATTATTTAGCAACTTCTAATCTAACTTTGAGCATCATTTGGTTTCTAACAAAACTTTTGGATCTGCAAATCAATCATTACTCATAAATCTTTCAAAATCATTTTTTGAAAATAATAAAAAAGTTCTTTTCTTTGTATTCGATAACATTTAATGCTTCAAAACATATTCAAATTTGAGCAAAAAGTTATTTGTTTGATTTCAGAATCTAAAAAGAAAAATTACAAAAATGAATGAAAAGGAAGTGGCGACTCTTTTCAAGATTATAACTGAAGGAGATGTTGAAGAACTCAAACAACGACAGAATAATGGATTGCGAATTAACTTTAAATTTAGTTATCAAAACCAGGTAGATTGGACACCTCTTTCTATTGCATGTTATAATGGAGATGTTGAAATTGTAAAGTTATTATTAATGGATAAAGAAGTTGATCTCAATGAACCTCAAAATAAGAATGGAGAGACAGCTTTTTATATTGCTTGTTCTAATAGACATATTGAAATTGTAAAGTTATTGCTAAATGATCAAAGGGTTGATGTCAATAAAGCTGATAACAAGTGTTATACACCTTTAATGAATGCTTGTGAAGAAGGACATATTGATATTGCGAAGTTATTGTTAAATGATAAGAGAGTTAAATTGGGTAGAGAAACTCGATATGGAATAACATCTTTTTGTTTTGCTTGTAGAGAAGGATATATTGAAATTGTGGAGCTGTTCATCAAAAATTTGATGTTAATCAAACGAATGTTTATGGCCAAACACCTTTCCATATAACATGCGAAATTGGAGCAACTGGGGCTATGAAATTGCTATTAAATGATGAAAGAGTGGATATTAATAAAGTTGATAATGATGGTAATTCACCTTTCTATCTTGCTTGTTATTATGGACATATTGATATTGTAAAATTATTACTAAATGAGAAGAGAACTCAAGTTAATACAATCAATGATAATGGAGAAACACCTTTTTATACTACTTGTAAAAATGGAAAAATTGAAATTTTGAAGGTATTATTAAATGATCCTAGAGTCAACATAAATGAAGTCAATGCATCGAAACACAATAGAACACCTTTACATGTTTCATGTCTTCAAGGAGAAATCCAAGTTGTAAAATATATATTAGCAAGTGGAAGAGATGTGAGTTTAAGTGAAAAAGATGAAGAAGGAAAAACTGCAATTAATATTGCGAGAGAAGGATGGAAATTCATTGAAATAAAAAGAGATTGGGAAAGAAGAAAAAGGAATTGCATAAAGATTGTTGAATTAATGGAATCATTTGAAAGAAATCCTAATGAAACAAGATTTAAATTAAGAATACAACTTGGATTAACTGGTAATAATTATTTTCTCTTTCTTTCTTTTTAAAAAATATTATTTTGATTTACTCTTAATTTCATTTTTCTTCTTATATAGATACTTTTGCTGCTTTGATATACGCAACTATTGTTCTTCTTTCTGATAGTTACCTTGATTTCAAACATTGATTAATCCAGATTCGTTCAAATCAAATTTATTTGAAGTCTTTTTTCTTTGTTATAATTAATTCAAAAAAAAAAAAAAAAACTTTTGTAGAGGATTCAATTTGTATTATTTTTTTGATATACTTTTGGAAATAATTTTTTTTTTTTTTTTTAATTTATTGATTTGTTTGTTAAATAATTGTACTTGCTCTTTGTATGTTGGATCTCTTAATGGAAAGAAAAGTTGGAAAAGAAACGAAAAAGAAAAAAGAAAAAGAATGGAAGATTTAGAACACCAACTGCGTTCTGCTTGCAAGGATGGAGATATTGATCAAGTCAAACAATTCCTCACCAATCCTTAAATCAACCTTAATTGTGGGAAAAAAATTGATCCAGAGGTAGATGATCCTGAGGCTGGTGAAACACCTTTTTATGTTGCTTGTGAGAATGGACATATTGAAGTTGTTAAATTATTATTGAATGATTCAAGAGTTGACATCAATAAAGCAAATAATCGAGGTTGGACACCTTTTTCAATTGCTTGTTTTGAAGGACAGATCGAGATTATTCAACTGTTACTTAAAGATGAGAGAATTGATATCAGTAAAGCAAATGGATACAGTGAAACACCATTACATATTGCCTCTTATAAAGGATACACTGAACTCTTAGAAAATTTATTATCAAGTGGAAAAGATGTAAATCTAACTGCAAAAGATTTTGATGAAAAGACTGCAATTGATGTTGCAAGAGGAAGAATAGACGAGGAAAGAGATGAAGATATGGAAACTGAAGAACAATATCAAAAAAGAATCAGAAATTATCCAAAGATTATTGAATTATTGGAATCATTTGAAAGAAATCCAAATGAAACAAGGATGAGATTGAGGAAACAACTTGAATATGATTAAAGCAATCATAATTTTTTTCTTTTTCTGTACTTTTTCTTTACTTTGTTAATCAAGTTCGAAAAAGAAAATCAAAAATTTTGAAATTCTCTTTTCTTTTTCTCTCTCTTTCAATTAACATCACAACACCACAACATCACAACTGCTTTCTTGAAAGAAAATTATCTTTAAAAGATTCAACTTAAACTTCAATGTAGATGAAATATCATGAGCTTTTAGCAACTCTTCTCCTTCCTCTGATATTGGTTAGAGACTCTTTGATTTTCTTTATCTTTTAATTGTTTTCTTTGAGTCAAATTCATGTTGAGTTCTTTGATGATTCTGTTGCTGGTTTTTTTTTTCAGTGTCAGCTTTTTTTTTTCGCAGTCATCCTTTTTTTCGCAGACAGAAAAAAAAAAAAAAGGAAAAATGGCGAATTTAGAGGACGAGGTGATTAAACAAAGGTTGAATGTTGATGAGAGAACAATTAAGAAAATTGTGAAAAGGATCTCAGTTTTAGTTGATAAAGTTAAAGAAAAAAATGTTTCAGAAAGGTATTGTTTTCTTATTTACTTTCTTTTGTTTTTTGTTTTTGTTTTTTTTTTGTATTGTTAATAATAAATATTGCATAAATAATAATTTAGTGAAGCAAACCTTCAAGCACTTTTAACAGAATTGACTCAATATGAGATCTCAAGTTTAAAACTTCAATTAATTTATGAAATGAATTTAAAGGAAGCTCAAGCTTATCAGGTTCAATCTCAAGAAATTGGTCTATATTTTATTTTATTTTTTCATGTCAAAAAGAATCATCAAAAACTAAAATCAAAATGAAATAGTTTTATCATTGGAAAAAGTTAAACTAGAAATTCAAGAGTTAAATAAATTAATTGAAAAGGAGAAGGAAAATAAGAAAAATAAACAATTATATGATCAAATGGCAACTATAATTAGACAATATCCTTCAACTACCGTTTCAACAGAGTATATATTCTTTGCTTCTATTTTCTTTTTTTTTTTTTTTTCCTTCTTTCAATAACCTTTATATCGTATTAATCAATCTTCTCTAATAAATAAATAAATAAAAAGGAAAATTCACAATCTTGAAGCACAATTAAAAACTCTTGAAGAAGAACAAAATAAAATGCAACAATTAATAGACCTTCGATCAAAACAATTCCATGTATTCTTGGCTTCATTATCTGAACTTGAACATCTTCTCAATGCAGAAAAACAAGAAAGTTCTGAACAAATAGAAAATAATAAGATTCCATCAGGTATTTTTACTTTAATTTTTTTTAATTCCATCAAGTTTCTATTGTTACAATTTCTTTTCTTTCTTCTACTCCTGCTTTAGATGGAATGGATACAAGCTAATTTTTGTTTTTATTTTTGTTTTTTGGTTATTTCTTTACAATGTAATAAAAAAAAAGTGAATAAATAAAGAAAATAAAATAAAAAATATCACTATTTATTTACATCAACTACTCGTGACCATTACAATTCAAAAATATAAAAGTTAACTAATTGTGTTGTTTGGTATTTTTTTTCAGATCATTCAAGAGTTGGCGGTATTGAGCCTTTAAAACATTCATTCGAGCTTCAATCTTTTCTGCACGATGTTCTGAAGACAAATCTGGTTAAAATTAAAGAAATTAGTTTCATTAACAATGAAAGAAAAAGAGAAAAAGAACAAGAAAAAGAAAAGAAAAATAAAAAAGAAAAATAAATACCCGCAAACCCAGGAAATAATTGACTAAAATCAATACAAGAATCCGGTAATTTTTGTTTTAACAATTGAACTTGATGACATAATTCTTTAAAACTATCTTTTTCTATCCTTAAATCTGATTTACAATGATCATCATTTCTATTATCATTTGTTTTTTTTTTAAAAAAAAATTAAAATGTAAATAGATAAAAATAAATAT
>Ga0097678_1002766_pt1 | contig 13070 bp, 11 predicted proteins | sample ThiBiot_500_plan_2_FD_72847 | JGI IMG/M metagenome (GOLD analysis project Ga0097678, IMG submission 72847) | Wastewater bioreactor microbial communities from Cape Town, South Africa - Thiocy_expt_500_plan - 1398105537976 (version 2) (version 2) ...
ATTTCAAATGGAAATGTAACACAATAGATTTATGAAATGATGAACACATACACGTTGTTCAAGTTGAGATAAACTCTGAGCATCGTTCATTGTACCAGTGAGACTTGTTGTTCCATCACCGGACGATAAATATCGAAGATAAACAACATTGTTACCAGCTGAAAGTGAATAAAAAACAAAATCATATAGATTCATGTCGACATTATCTGTTAAACTGTTGACTTACAGACATTGTTGACCGTCACTTGCTTGTTTGGTAAATAAAGAGGTATAAGAGCAAGAACAATTGTTGCTGCAATCATTAAACATATTAAACCTAAACAGCACACACCTGCTAACGGCCATGCACGTCTAAATCGAACTTTGCATTAGAAGTCAAATAAATATTTGAACATACTTAGCGGCAGATCCAGTAGAAACTGGCTGTACTGGTTGTGCATACATTGTTGTTGTTGTTGTTGATTTTTACCTTGTACAACAATATAATTCAATGCCTATGATATGTATTACTACTCAAATGTATTGAGTCTCACTGAAATAATCATAAGATTGTTTCTCTTCTTATATATGATTGAGAAACAGTCGAGCTTAATCCATTCATGTGTAACAAAATAAAAGAGAAAAATACTGGATGTTCGATGAATATTATTGTATAGAGGAGAGGCTAGAGAGAGAAAGAGAGAATACCACCTTTTATTTTCACGATTGATGAATACATTAAATTGTATGATTTGATGGGACTAATAATAGATAGTAAAAGAGATTATTGCAAGTGCAATATATTTGATGAATCGTGACAAAAAAGTACAATTGATTTGAATGACGGGAAAGCAACGTTATTGGTGAAAGTGTTTCATGATATGCTAATACTTTGTGTAGGTGGAAAACAAAACTATACTATGATGAATCTTTTTCAAATCGCATATTGACATAATTCACCTGTAGAAAATATTATTTTGACAACGATATACAATCAACATCGATATTTCATTGAGATAAAGGATTATGCATTATTATTATTCATTTGAAAATATTCTAGATAAATAGGTGAATCCCACTAAAAAGGTATGTGTTGTTGATTATCGAATGTTTTGGTCTGCAGTGATATGCTTCAGTACACATTCGCTTGTTTCAATCAAATTAAATCGAAATAATATAGAGAATGTACTATTTGCAATGAGAATATTTTTTATATTTTTCAAATCTTTTTTTATCGAGTACGATTTGTATTGTTTACTTTTTGCATTTGATCATGAAACGTCATGACTGAGCTGTCTTCTTTTGTTCTAACATTTGAATGAAAAATAAAACAACGATACGCGTAGCACAAGTCATGCACGCACGATATTGATACAAAAGGACGAATTTATCTGTTTTGACATCGAGAAAAGTATGAATAGTTGCTTTGTCGATAAGATTCTTTGCTATACGCAAACGAATCACATTTATTTGACAAGATCATAAAGAAAAATACTTGATGTCTTTTATCAATGTTTTTTTCGTTCGTCGTCTTATACGAATACACAGAACAGAACAGAAGCGAATCGTTTCTTCTTAACCGTATAAATTACCTGTATACTAATATCGACAAAAACATAATAATAAGAATGAAATCCGTTGATTTCAAATAACATTTTATTTTCGCATTGGGTTTTATACAAAAATTTCTCGAAAAAGCAAAAATGAATTAAAATTCATTAGTCCATGCTAATTGTAATAATTCAATTTCACACGGTGTTCTATTGTGATCAATGCTCTTGACAATAAATAAAGTACCAGGCGCAATGAGAACTTCTTGTTCAGTTTGAAATTCCGAAATCGTTTCAATACTAAGTGCTGATCTTCGATCGGTAATCGAAAGAATAATAATAACGGATAATTTGCCAATCGAAGGTTTATCTGGACATGCGAATGATTTGGCAATTTTCCATGATTTTGATGTCGATTGAAATGATTTATTCGTGAGAACTTGATTGACTTTATATTTTTCAAATTCTTCAGGAGTAACTTCCATTCCTCGATAGGTTTCTCCAGCGTATCGATACGGTTCAAACGCAGCATTTCGAAGAATAATTCCCGTATAATAGCCTGTCCATCCTTTGCATAGTTTTTTGTAAACTTGTCGATCATTACCTGTGGCCATTTCTCGATTAAGTTGTCTGTAGAATTGACTTTCGACTGTATACGCTCGAAGTAACCAAATCGGATTATTTTCGGCTTCAGCTTTGTCAAAAAAATATTCAACAAGTTCAGCGGATTTTTCATCGTCGCCTTCTAAAAGACGTGCTTTGAAAAGTTTATTGACTGTTTTCTTAACTCCACGATCTTTGACACAATTCCAATGAACAGCACGTGCATAATCTTCAGCATTTCCTTTTAAAAATTGCCATTCAAGTTGTCGTGAATTCGTATCACTGAAACGTTTATGTGCTTCTTCGTTTGTACGTGGAAATAGATCAGCAATTTCTTGTGTTTTCGCTTCATCCAAAGGCGTACAACCGTAATGATTGACTACTCGACGAGATGCTCCATGTGAAAGTAAATAACGAACAATATCCTTGTGTCCATGATAAGACGCAGCATGAAGACACGTACTTCCATTGGATTCAAGTCGATTTAAATCTTTCGGCTTCGTTCGAGGGACTAAACGTTGTACCGTGTCCATATCGCCGTTTCGACATGCTAAGTATAATTCACTTACTGTTGGCGTCGTCATTTGTAATATTTTATGTCTGAAATTGGCGTATTTTTTTTCTGTTCTTTTTATAAGTATATATGCGAGAGATTTCACCAAACAAATTGACTTGCTTTTTTCTCTGCCGACGTCAAATACGAATTTCTTCGATGATGTTTTTCTCCTTTTTGACGGTGTTCTCGTTATTCGAGCATTTTCTTTCGTGATTTTATTCAAATTACTCTTGTATTTTCGATGGTTTTTTTCCCTTTCGCCGAATAAAAAGAAAATGAAAACATATAAAAAATGGATTGAAAGTCAGCAATAGAATATGCTTTTGCTCCTGTTGAAATAGTTCTCTCGACGCAAAATAAATAAACGTGTATTTGAAAGCAAAAATCATGCTACTCTTGATTCATTCGATTTTCATATCTATGTGTATGATTTCAGCAAATATTTTCGTGAATCGTGAATAATACTGATGAAAACAAACGATCCAGATGTCGTCGACGTACAGAAAAATAAACAAACAAGATTTTCGAAAGATATGATATGATGATTCATGTATAGATTTACTATTGCTTTGTTTTTAAACAAGTCACATTACATGTTACATATTGATTGTCATGTCTTCTCAAGAATCTGTCTCAGAGATCTTTGTATTTCTTCATGGATTTAGTCAAGATGGTGGAGTAGGTGGTGGCGGTGAAACAGCTAAACGTGTTGCATCACAATGTCAAGTTCATATCGAACAACCAAATCTGAATGTTCCGTCATTCGAGAAATTTTCTGTTTCAAATGCAATTAAAGTTATTGATGAATTATACAATGAAAAACAGGCAAATTCTTCGAGTGAACGAATTCAAATGAATCTTATCGGTGCAAGTATGGGTAAGTTCATTGATTTTGAAATCGAAGGAAATTTCATTTAAATTCAGGTGGATATATTGCTGCACGATATGCAGAACTTCATCCTGATCGAGTGAAAAAATTACTTCTTCTTTGTCCAGCATTTGGTTTAGTTGCACGTTGGCAAGAATTTCTCTCCACCGATGATTTACATCAATGGAAAACAAGAGGTTCACATTCATACGATGGTCATCAATTGCATTATGAATTCTATGATGATATCACAAAAAATCATCCCGAATATCCTCAAATTTTATGTCCAACATCGATTGTTCATGGAAAATTGGATTGTCTCGTTCCGATCGAAGCTAGTCGAACATTTATTCAAAAACAAATCGATCAACAATCGATAGATCTTACTGAAACTGACGATGATCATTATTTGCAGAAAAGTTTACCTGAAATTCTCAAAGTTCTTTCTACTTTCATAAATAAAAACTTATCCGAGCATCTTCTTCATTTTGCAAACTAAAAAGAATAAATTTCAGATGAATCATGAAATTCTTGAAACATATCGAGATTGTCCACTTTGTTTAAAACTTCTCTTCGAACCGATCTCGACACTATGCGGTCATACCTATTGTTTATTATGTCTCGAACGTTTGATATTAACTTCAAATCAATTATTACAATGTCCGATTTGTCGAGAAGATCTAACTTATCTTCGTTCGACAACAAATCATTTAAAAGCCAATTCAATTCTTCACAATCTTTTTCGACAACTTTTCAAAGACGAATACGATCAACGACAAAACGAAATCGAGAGTGAACGAAAAAATTTCATTAAAAAACGTCTCATCATCGGCAATACTCATCAATTACTCTCGCGTGATTATAATTACACTCGACATGAATGGACTTTATTCGTTCAATTCGAAAACGAACAACAAAACGAAATCGATGAATTCATTAAACAGATTACGGTTAATCTACATCCAACTTTTACACCTTCGCAGATTGTTCTCGAGAAATCACCTTTTCGATTGACAAGAATCGGATGGTAAAATTATATTTGCAAGACAGTTTGAGATTTGTTTTTCTAAATATTGAATTTAGGGGCGTTTTTACGGTTTATTTGACGATTGAATTTCATGATAAATGGAATAAATCAGATTTAGTTACAAATTGGCTTTTATCGTTTCGAGATGCGGGAAATGAAAAGACAATCGAACTTGAATTTCAAAAGTCAGCAGATAATAACAATTAAATATTTGTTTTTTTTTTCTAATCTTTATTCAATTTATATATTCGAATGATACAAAATACTCTTCTATTAGCAATAATTCGAAATTGAATTCGATTGATGAAGTTCGACGAGAAGTCGATGAATTGTCGACGAATTCTGTCCGATTCGTTGATGAATCTACTCAAAACAAACGAAAATCAACCGCGAATGAGTCGAGAAAATCTATACCGAATAAGAATTCGATTGATAGAATTCATAGAGTTCGACGAGACATTGAACAGCTATCGGATCTTGAAGAATTTTCGATCGATGATCGAATGATTTCGTTGTTGAGTACGAAGGTATTTCGAATCGAGTTCGATCGAATGAACCGAAGATTTCCTTTTGATCTTCGAACAGAATTTGAATTTCCGGCGAAAACTATTGAATAGAAAAATGAAATTGTTGAATTTTATTTTCTCGGTTACTTGATCTTTTGTTTGAAAAATGAATTCGATTCCATCAGCAATTGAATTCAGTGCCGATTGAATAATCGGACAGTTGGGCCGTAGAAAATTGATTGAATTTAAATGTCGAATGAGATCGGTGACAAGTTGAATGTAGGATTCGAATAGATCCGTTGAATGTTCAGCGAAAATTTCCGTTTGCCAAATGGAAAAACATTGACGAGTTTGAAGAAGTTTTCCGAGGAAATTTTCGAAGATTTTTTCGAAATTTTGAAAGTTTTGTTTTAATTTTTCGTTGAGAATTTGCCGATTGTCATTGAATTGATTGGTTTTGAGCAAATGAAATGAATAATTCGAACGAATATTCGGTCGAGTCAAACGTTTTCGACAGAAAATCGTCGAGTTAATCGAATAATTTTTCATCATTGGAATTTGATTTTCGATTAAACATCGATCGGATTTCAACGGAATCAACAAATCAATTTGTTCAATCGACATTTTCTTCTCATAAAAATTCAAAAATTTAACTAATTTCTGTTTGACTTGATCGATTGTATCGCAATCGAAGACTTGAACATTGAAATGAAACAAATTCTCGTAGTTTATCGATAAATTTATCAATTGAAACGATAAATTCGGATGAATTAGTAAACTTGACGGTGAAAACGAATTCAACGAACGGTTTAATAATTGATCCGTTGGACTTCGATCGAGAAATTCGATTAAATTACTTAATAAATAATCGAAAATTTCGAAGAGTTCGACGAAATTTTCCTTCGAATCGATTAAAATCGTCGAAATAAATTTCAAATACGAAGTTTGTCGAATCGTTGGCAACGATTTGAGCTGAAGAACATTCCAACGAAACACATAAATATAACATTCAATCAAATGCAAATGATTCAATTCGAGTGCAAACGAATCGGAAAACGATTTCAAATTGAGCAGATCGAAGAAAATTTCCATCGATTGATCCGTCGGATTGACTTCGAACTCGAAATTCGAAGAAAAGAAAAGTTTTCTCAATTGTTGATTTTCCATTGAAAGAACTTGGAAATTCTTCGGGAATAAAGTCGAACATAACGAAGGAATTTGCTCGTAAACTTGGTAATACGCGTTGACATCCGACGAGGTTTTCGTTGACCAACATTCGCGCGATCGTTCTTCGGAAATCGAACTCGTTTGCTGTCGAAACGATCTCATTTTGACATAAAAACCAATCGAACAAAGAAGAACGACGATGGTCAATAAACAACTGATCAACATCACGAATCGTTCGATTGAGACCGACGGTTTTTCGTAGGACAAATAGCCGATGAAATGCTCGCGATAACCAAGTCGAAAGCGAATTGTGCCGGTCGATGAATTGCCCGTTGGACAGGCCAATTGCCGAGGCGGTTGACAAGTGACGCCTCGAGCTGAAAACGAGGTGATTCGACAGTCGTGACAATTGATTAGGATTTGCACGTCGTCGATCGAGGCTGCTGAGGTTAAATTCTCGATTTGTACTCGGAGTTGTTCGCCGGTGTAGAGCAAAGTCGGCAGAGTTCGAGAGAGATTGAAAACAAGATCTTCGAGATAATGGACTTCGATGAGATTCGAATAGACGAGCGATTGATCGAAGTCAATGGACAGGTGAACGTCGATTGGGAGTTGATCGATCGAGGCTGACGGATAGGGAAGCGAAGGCGTTCGAAATTGAAACGATGTCGAAGAAAAATCGACCTGAAGACAATAAAAAAACGGGGATTTTCTCTCGATTTTCGAAGAAATTCAACGAACTGTTAGTTGATGCGTCCAGTTTTTGTATGAAAATCGAACGAGAATCGATTCGACAGATTGAAAACCTTTGCCTCGGACTGTTATTAACCTTCCGCCACTGAAAACAGAGCAAAAAGCAACTGATGGAAATGAAATCTCAGTGGAAAAACCTTGCAAAACTGGCCAATGGATAGATATCTTCGATTATTGGCTTTGATTTGACACGTAGAGTGAATCCGTTCGTATTTTCAATTGATTTTTGATCGATAAACAACGTTAGATTATAAGTTCCAACTGAATTCGCCGAGAATTCGCACGTAAAGTTCGTTGTTGTTCTTTGTTTGAGATGAAAACACTGAAAATCTCCGAAGAAAATCGCTTGTGAGCTGCCAATGAGTAGATTTTCTCCAAAAATATGCAGAATTATCGGTGATGATTGATAAATGACCGTTGGTTCAATTGAAAATATCTTCGATTGCTGAAATGCGATCGAGTCTTTCGATGAAATTCTCATCGAATCGTCGAAATCGATTTCAATCGAACCGATTTTCGACGAATTCGATTTGTCCGATCGACAGAAAATCTCTTCAGTCACATTCAAAACTCGACAATTCACATCAGCCAAACGAATTCCGCTGATTTTCTCGTTGATTTTCCTATTCAATCGAATTCGAACCACAGTTTCGACGTCAATCGAAACAATTTTCGGATGAAAATCTTCGATTTCAATCGAATTTCTCCAAAATCTATACTCGCCAATCGAATGCAGAATGACATTCGACGGATATTTGACAACCGAAAGGTTAAATCTCAATTCCAAACCATCAATCGACTGAATCTGTCTCGTTGGCGTTGGACAAGAGATTCGATTCTCATCGAATTTAATCGCCTGCGTTCGCACAACGAACTTTTCCTTTGCAAATTCACATTGAAACGTTTCTTCGAAATCCAAATTCGGCAATTTCGAGAAAGTGACGTTGATCTAACGAGAAAAAAACAAAAAATTATTATGCAAACATTGTCGAATAAAAAGAATTTCCAACCCATTGAGTTCGATCAATCGAAGAATTTAATGGTTGAACATTAACTATTTGTACACATTGATCTTTTTTCCTTTGACAATTGTTCGACAAAGCGCATCTAATCAACGGAAATATTTAACATTTTGATTTCTTTTGTAAATTATCTTCATTAGAGTCTAGACACTTCTTTCCAGTTGCATAAGAAAGCGAAGCGGAATGAGAAGCGAGAGAGAGGACATTGACCACCCGATGTGTGTTTTAATGTTTGAAAAGAATCGTTAATAGACAATGTCACAACGGGTGCTCAGAGGCGAACAGATCGTTTTTATGGAGCTTACCGTTCGTTGATCGAACACCAACTACAAATTGTTTCATTTGATGATGATAAACACTCGTCACACGACGATTTCGACTGACAGATTTCATCTAATGACCACCGAAAAATCTTGAAAACAAGAAAAAAAAACGATGATTTCGCTTTGTTTTTTTTCCGACAAACTTTTGATCCCGAGGCGAGAAAAAACGTCGCCGTTTGATGTTGAAACACAATTTCATTGAGAATCGGTTGATTTGTATTCAATCGACTCGAATAGATCCAATTGATCTTCCACAAAGCATCGACAATTCCCTTTCAAAGACAGACAAAATTTATTTACTCAAGTCCAACTATACAATGTGTCTTTTAATCGCGTCATTCGAGCTCTTGTCAATATTTTTCAATCGATACATTATTCTAAGTGCAGAAGAGAAAGAAAATGTATGTCCCTAAAGGCATTCGCGTATATATTCAAACAAAAGACATTTGCTTTTCGTCGACACCCTACAGGTCATCGATGACATTCTTACCAATTTAAAAGTACTATTCATTAAGCCTTGAAACAAAAGGTTCGATGAACCGTAGGAATATATCTGCAAGCTGCTTGTCGTTTCGAAGACATTTTCGTAGAACAAATAACCGTCAATTGATGTTCTGCCGCCGATTGGATACGGCAAATGTTCGTTGATTATCCAAGGGCAAAGATTGTCGTCGTTCGTTTTCATTTGTTTCGACCAATTCTGTTGCAGAAAACGAGAACAAAAAAAACGTTTTTTATTTGAAAAAAAGAACGAAGATCTACCGGATGTTTTCGGCATGATTGTGTTGGTTTGAGGAAATGCAAGCCGGTCTCACCGAAACCTCTCGAGTAACAAGTTTGATAATTGTCGAGAAAAGCTCGATCGATATCTTTTCGGACATTCCACGAGCAGAATTTCGTGCCTTGAACTCGATTCTGATGTTTGAAATGCCCGATTAGAATCAGTTGATCATTGGAATCGGACATGATTTGTGCAGATTGAATGAGCCAATTTGAATTGTCGCAATTTAAGCGAATTTCTGAGTAAGATTTCAAGATCGATGAGTTTGTTGTTCGACAAAAACGAACGATTTTTGTTATGATTTGCGTTTGATCATGTTCATTCGGTTGATTAGTCACGAAATAAATATAGTTTGTTGTCGAAAATGAATAAATATATTGAACAATGTATGTCAATTGTTGTCGACGAAGAAATCTTATCGAAAGATCTTCGGACAGAAGTTCATCATTTTGATTTTCAATCGAATAGATTTGTAAGAAATTCGACGAATTCAACGATCGCCCGCAAATATTCGGAATTTGCCAACGTGTATAACCGTGATTTGTATTTGTTACGCCGATATAAATCAGATTTTCCTCGGGAATTATTAAGCTCACTGTGCTGTTTATCGGATCATTGGCAACGACGGGAAATGTTGAAGTCCAAATGATATTCAAATCGAGGTCGATTAATTGGCAAATGCCTTGATTAATCGTTCCACAAGCTAAAAACTGTTGATTTTGATTGATTAAGGAGAAGATTTTCCAATGATAGGTTTGATTAAAATGAAGAATTTGATGATTTGTTTGTAAAGTTGTTGATGATAAACGATGAAGAGAATCAATGGTTCCAATATAAAGATGATCGTCGAAGAGAAGAAGTTTTTCAATTGGTGAATCAAATGTTTTCTCAATAATAAAATTCATTAAAATCAAATTGAATAAACTCAATTGAATAAGAAATTGATAAAAACGTAAATTGAACATCGTTTCAACGATGTTTTACTTTGATACTTGGAGACTACTTGAACATCGCTCAATAATTCTGTTTCTTTTCATTGAACAATCAACTACTGTGTGTTCGATGAAGAGTGCCGTCGTCCACTTTTCTTTTCCTTTCTCTTTCTCTTCTCTTCTCTTCTCTCCTTTCTCGGTCATCGTCAAACGACAGAATTAATCGATTTTAAAGACAAAAAAGAAACATATTCATGTCATAACATGATAGATGAATTTAGTCTCATATACAAGTTCAACATCATTGATCTGATTTTTCCCTTCTGAACAATCAATTATCAAACCTAAAACCATTTTCACTTAACTCGATGAGAATATGTTCAATCTGTTTTCGAAAGCGACATACGATCATTTTCTCTGTGAACAAAGATCAAAGAATTGAAATCAATTATTCACAAATCATCGAATAGCTACAGTTTTGTTTGTTTTAAAGGAATCAAAATAATGTGTCGTGTCAAATTCTTGAAAGATAATCTGTTGATATGCCAAGTATATGACAATATTTGAATGAAATGAAATGAAACTAGAAACAGGAAGTATCAATTGATTCATGCATTGTTTGAACATTGATCAATAAACACGAATAAGCTCATGCTTACACACAGTATATTTCTACGAAAGTCAGAATTTTCTTCTGTTTTTTTTCATATTCAGATTAGTTTCAAGTTATAATATTCGAAAACAGAGAAACGTATTCAATAAATGAATAAGAGATATGTCTATGTCTATGTCTATAGCACCATCGATTGTACGAAGTAATATGGTTTTGAAGTACATATGTACTTGCCTATTTAATCAATGATTTTCTTCTACAATAAAAAGATAGAATGCAAGTGTAGCTTAAAAGTTGAATTCAACTTTCAAATTAAACATTGATGAAATAACGAAAATCTCTGAATGCCAATTCAATTAGTTGTAATGTGCGAGAACTTGCTAGTACAAATATTTATTTTGATAGAATTTAGTTTTTTTTAACATAAATAAATGAATTAATTAAAAGACAAGCTTTTTTAATTGTTCTAATTATGATAAAAAAAATTCCGAAACGAGTTAGAAAAATATATAACACAATGGTGTTATGATCATATAAAAAGAAAAATAGCCTCTGATTTATTTCGTTGTCATTTATTTGCGATGATTTTACATCCCTATAAATAACTTTACATTGAAATTAGAAAAATCGAAAACACCCTTTCATTTACGCTGAATAGACGTAATTTTATTTACAATTGTTAGGCCAATCCAACCGATGATTATTGTAATGTTTTCTTATCTTTCGAATAAAACCTTATTAACATGAGATACGAGAAAAGAAAAAGAAAAGAAATGGATACAGGTGAATGAATTTGATTTGCACTGGGATTTGATCATGCAATGATTCTTTATTTTTTCGACTGAAAAGAAATCAAAAGCAAATTTTATATTTTCAATAGGAATTGTGTCATTCTCTTATCTTTCTGCAATTTATGAGAAAAATGAGAACAAATGACGAGATAGTGCTTGAAGTTGTGTAATGAGTTGCTCAAATGTTCGACTTTCACAAAAGGTATAGATGACAAAAAATAACAGCAAATATTTTATGACTTGAAGATTGACTTGGATCAATGAATCGGTGCAAACGAGAGAGATTATTGGTGATTCTGTGTATTTTTTTGAGTTATTATTTCTATTTAAAGTCAATGTGTTGAATTTATGATGATGAATTAGGAAAAATAAGTAAATTTCTTCTATACATGATGAATATTTCGATTGTCTCGGTAGTTTACTTCATTTTGTCAGCGTTATCGGCTTCTTTTAGTTCTACAACAATATCAGAATAACTTTGGTGATCATCCTGTTCTCGCTCAATTTTTTTTATTTATCAGTGTATTTACCTGTAAACATAAAATGCTGATACCAGTACAATAGAATCAATGATTAATCAATCACCGATTAATTTAGATCAACGAGTCCTAACTAAATAGGATATATGGAGTAGAATTAACGATTAATCACCCATATTCTAATGATTTGAAACACATAGGACATTTATAGTTGTCAACCTCTTTTGTTTTTTGTATTTTTCACAGATGAATGATCAAATTTCGAATATTTTTTCGATACAACCCACATCCAGTTATAGTCCTATATAAGAAGAGACCAATTCTTATGATAAGCTCAGCAGGATTCAATATATTATATATTTTGGATAATATTGGTGTAATACGGTGAAAATCAAGTGCAATAATGTATACGCGACCAGCACAACCAGTTGCTCCTGCAACTAATATCAAGTATGTTCAAATAGTTATTTAACTGCTAATATACAGTTCTCTTTAGGCGTGCATGGCCATTAGCAGGTCTCTGCTGTTTCGGTTTAATCGGGTTCTTGATTGCAACAACAATTATTCTTGCTCTCATACCTCTTTATTTACCAAACAAACAACTGACGGTCAACAATGTCTGTAAGTTCATAATTAAAAAGATAATTTCGACATGAGCCTATATTATTTTGTTTTTGATTCACTTTCAGATGGTAACAATGTTGTTTATCTTCGATATTTATCATCTGGTGATGGAACAACAAGTCTCACTGGTACAATAAACGATGCTCAGAGTTTATCTCAACTCGAACAACGTGTATGTATCGTTCATTTAATTAATCTATTGTGTTACATTTCCATTCGAAATAGATCAATCAAGGAATGTCATCATCAAACGAAGGTATAACAATTAAAAGTGGCATCTCGCAAACAAAATTTTCCCGTCGTCGTCGTAGTTTGTAAGTCATTTAATATTATCAATCAAAATATACAAAGAAGAAGTCTGTTTTTTCAGAATGTCTGATCGTTATCGACGTGATATTTCAACGGTAATTGTACTCCTTGGTGAATATAAATTTCGAAAAGATTGTGTAACTAAAACATGTCAATCATCAGCAAAGAAACGAATTAATAAATTAAT
>Ga0097678_1002795_pt1 | contig 12919 bp, 6 predicted proteins | sample ThiBiot_500_plan_2_FD_72847 | JGI IMG/M metagenome (GOLD analysis project Ga0097678, IMG submission 72847) | Wastewater bioreactor microbial communities from Cape Town, South Africa - Thiocy_expt_500_plan - 1398105537976 (version 2) (version 2) ...
AAGTTGTTGTCCGAGAACCCCGAGCAGTACAAGGATGCCGCCGTGGCGGGCATCCGCCACCTGCTGGGCCTGAAGCCTGGCGAGCCCGTCACGCCCGCGCTGGTGGAGTGCGTGAAGATGGGCACCACGGTAGCCACCAACGCACTGCTGGAGCGCAAGGGCGAGCCCACGCTGCTGGTCACCACACGCGGCTTTCGCGATGCACTGCGCATCGCTTACCAGAACCGCCCGCGCCTGTTTGACCGCCACATCCAGCTGCCCGAGCTGCTCTACACCGAAGTCATCGAGGCCCGCGAACGCATGGGCGCCCATGGTGGCGTGCTGCAGAACCTGGACGAAGCCACCTTGCGTGGTGACCTGCTGGCAGCCTACGGTCGCGGCCTGCGCAGCGTGGCGATTGTGTTCATGCACGGCTACCGCTACACCCAGCACGAGCAGGCGGCCAAGCGCATCGCCCAGGAAGTGGGCTTCACGCAAATCAGCACCTCGCACGAAACCAGCCCCATGATGAAGTTCGTGAGCCGGGGCGATACCACGGTGGTGGATGCGTATCTGTCGCCCATCCTGCGCCGCTACGTGGAGCAGGTGGCCAGCGAGATGCCAGGCGTCAAGCTGTTCTTCATGCAGTCCTCGGGGGGCCTCACCGATGCAGGCACGTTCCAGGGCAAGGACGCAATCCTCTCCGGCCCTGCGGGTGGCATTGTCGGCATGGCACGCACGGCGGGCCTGGCGGGGCACGAAAAAGTCATCGGCTTTGACATGGGCGGCACGTCCACCGATGTGAGCCACTACGCCGGGGCCTTCGAGCGCGAGTTCGAGACCCACGTGGCCGGTGTGCGCATGCGCGCCCCGATGATGAGCATCCACACGGTGGCGGCGGGCGGTGGCTCGGTGCTGGCGTATGACGGCGCCCGTTTTCGCGTGGGCCCCGAGAGCGCCGGCGCCAACCCTGGCCCGGTGAGCTACCGCCGGGGCGGCCCCCTGGCTGTGACCGATGCGAACGTGATGGTGGGCAAGGTGCAGCCCCGTTATTTCCCCAGCGTGTTCGGCCCCGCAGCCGACGAAACGCTGGACGCTGACGCGGTGCACGCCCGGTTTGAAGAGATTGCGACGCAGACCCAGCGTAAGCCCGAAGAAGTGGCCGAAGGTTTCATCCAGATTGCCGTGCAGCAGATGGCCAACGCCATCAAGAAGATCAGCGTGGCGCGCGGCTATGACGTGACGCGCTACACCCTGCAGTGCTTTGGCGGCGCAGGTGGCCAGCACGCTTGCCTGGTGGCCGATGCCCTGGGCATGTCGCGCGTGTTCGTGCACCCGCTGGCGGGGGTGCTCAGCGCCTATGGCATGGGCCTCGCTGACCAAACAGTGATCCGCGAGCAGGCGGTGGAGATGCCGCTGGCGGCTGAATCTCTGCCCTTGATCGCCGAGCGCCTGGATACGCTGGGTGCTGCCGCGCAGGCCGAGCTGGAGCGCCAGCAGGTCAGCACCAACCCCGTGCAGGTGCGCCACAACGTGCATGTGCGCTATGAGGGCACGGATTCGGCCCTGGTCGTTCCGTTTGGCGACATGGCCAGCATCCAGGCGGCCTTTGAGACCGCCTACCGCCAGCGTTTTGCGTTCCTCATGGCGGGCAAGGGCCTGGTGGTGGAGGCGGTGTCGGTCGAAGCCATGATTGCCGGTGACGCCCCTGCCGAGCCGCGCCTGCCCGTGCACCCGCACCGCAAGCACCCGCAGCGCGAGGTGGTCCAGATGTACTCGGGCGGCGCCTGGCACGACGCGGCCTTGGTGGTGCGCGAGGACCTGCACCCCGGCGACGTGATCCCCGGCCCGGCCATCATTGCCGAGAAGAACACCACCACCGTGGTGGAGCCCGGATGGTCTGCGCGCCTGACCGACCTGGACCACCTGGTGCTGGACCGCATGACCGCCCGCAAGGTGCAGTACGCCGCAGGCACCACGGTGGACCCGGTGCTGCTGGAGGTGTTCAACAACCTGTTCATGAACATTGCCGAGCAGATGGGGCTGCAACTGCAGAACACGGCCTACTCGGTGAACATCAAGGAGCGTCTGGACTTCAGTTGCGCGTTATTCGACGCGGCAGGCAACCTGATCGCCAACGCGCCCCACATGCCCGTGCACCTGGGGTCCATGGGCGAGAGCATCAAGACCGTGATCCGCGAGAACGCGGGCAAGATGCACCCGGGCGACGTGTACATGCTCAACGACCCGTACCACGGTGGCACCCATCTGCCCGATGTGACCGTGATCACCCCGGTGTACGTGGCCGAGGGCAACGAGCCCACGTTTTATGTGGGTAGCCGGGGCCACCACGCGGACATTGGCGGCACCACACCGGGCTCCATGCCCCCGTTCTCCACGCGCATCGATGAAGAAGGCGTGCAGATCAACAACGTGAAGCTGGTGGACCGGGGCATCTTTCTGGAAGAGGAAGTGCGCACCCTGCTGGCCACGGGCGGCGGCACCACGCCATACCCCAGCCGCAACCCGCAGCAGAACCTGGCCGACCTGCGCGCACAGATCGCGGCGAACGAAAAGGGCGTGCAAGAGCTGTCGAAGATGGTGGACCAGTTTGGCCTGGATGTTGTGCAGGCCTACATGCGCCATGTGCAGGACAACGCCGAAGAGTCGGTGCGCCGTGTGATCACGCAGCTCAAGGACGGCAGCTTCACCCTGCCGCTGGACAACGGCGCGCAGATCAGCGTATCGGTCAAGGTCAATGTGGCCGAGCGCAGCGCGGTCATCGACTTTGCAGGCACCAGCCCGCAGCAGATGAACAACTTCAACGCCCCGCGTGCCGTGTGCATGGCGGCCGTGCTGTATGTGTTCCGCACGCTGGTGGATGATGACATTCCGCTCAATGCCGGGTGCCTCAAGCCCCTGCAGGTGATCATTCCGCAAGGCTCCATGCTCAACCCCAACCCGCCGGCCTCGGTGGTGGCGGGCAACGTGGAGACCTCCACCTGCATCACCAACGCGCTGTTTGGCGCCTTGGGCGTGATGGCGGGCAGCCAACCCACCATGAACAACTTCACCTTTGGCAATGCGCAGTACCAGTACTACGAAACCATTGCCGGTGGCAGCGGTGCAGGTGCAGTGCTGGACGCCTCGGGCCGTGCGGTGCGCGGCTTTGACGGCACCAGCGTGGTTCAGACCCACATGACCAACTCGCGCCTCACCGACCCCGAGGTGCTGGAGTTCCGCTTCCCGGTGGTGCTCGACAGCTACGAGATCCAGCGCGGCTCGGGCGGTGCAGGCCGTTGGGCGGGCGGGGACGGCGGCGTGCGGCGCGTGCGTTTCCTGGAGGCGATGACGGCCAGCATCCTGTCCAACGGGCGACTGAACCCCGCCTTTGGCATGGCGGGCGGCCAGCCCGGCAAGCCCGGTGCCAACCGCGTGCTGCGTGCCAACGGCCAGGTGGAGGAACTGGGCCACATTGGCGCGGCGCTGATGGAGCCGGGCGATGTGTTCGAGATCGCCACCCCCGGCGGTGGCGGCTTTGGCGAATGTGTCACGTCCTGACGTGATGGCCCGCTGACCCCGGTGGGGCAGATGTTGTGTGCTCTGAGCCTTTGGGGGCGCACGGTGCATGGCGCTGGCCACCACCGGCTTCCACCCCCGCACGGTGCGGGATATGAAACAGGAGAACGCTCATGAACTATTTGCCCGCCACATCCGGGGCGCCTGGCGGCGCCGCCTTCTCCACCGCTCCGGCAGGCGCGGAGTTCAGCCGTGCCGTGCCAGACGCTATCGCCCAGAGCCCAGCACCTGCGCGGCGCCGCCGGACTCTGAGCGTGGGCCAAAAGCTGGCGGCCAGCTTTGGCACCCTGGGTTTTGCGGTGGCGCTGCTGGGTGCCACCACCTGGTTCACAGGGCAGGACACGAGCCGCCAGGCCACGTTGCTGACCACGGAACAGCTGCCCATTGAGCGCACCGTGCGCGACTGGAAAACCCAGTCGGTCTATATCGGCCAGATTGCATTGCGCGCCACATTGTCGTCCGATGTGTTCCCCCTGGTGGCCGAAATGCGCAACCAGATCGCCGCCGAAGACGCCATGCGCAAGCGCATTGACGAAGCGCTGGCCAAGGCGTCTTCCAGCGAGAGCGCGAGGCCCCTGTGGGCACAGGCCCAGGCCGAGCGCCAGAAATACGCCGTGCTGCGGGACGCGCTGGTGCAGAACGCCCTCGAAGCCAAGATCATCAGCCAGAAGGAGCTGCAGGAGCACGCCGCCGCGTTGACTCAATACCTGCGGTCCATCGACCAGTTGCTCGCGGCGTCGGAGCAGTCCTCCCTGAACGCGGGCGACAGCATGATTGCCGACGCGTCCCGTGCGCAATGGATCAGCGCCGTGGCGGTGCTGGTGGTGGTGGCTCTGTCGGCGCTGTTTGGCTGGCTGCTGCGGCGCTCCATCGTGTTGCCGCTGCGCCAGGCCTCCGAGGCGGCCGCTGTGGTGGCGCAGGGCGACCTCACGGTGCGCATGCCAACCCAGCGCACCGACGAGATCGGCCAGCTGCTCACTGCGCTGGACAAGATGGTCGAGTCACTGCACTACGTGGTGACCGAGGTGCGTGACTCGGGCGAATCCATCCATGTGGCCAGCTCCGAAGTGGCCGCGGGCAATACCGACCTGAGCATGCGCACCGAGCACGCGGCCAGCAACCTGCAGCAGACGGCGGCCAGCATTGCCCAGTTGGCGCAGATGGTGGCCGCCAATGCCGACAGCACGCGCCAGGCCAACGCGCTGGCGCTCAACGCCACCGAGGTGGCCAGCAAGGGGGGCGAAGTGGTCCACCAGGTGGTCAAGACCATGGAGGAGATCAATGCCAGCAGCAAGAAGATCGCCGACATCGTGGGCATCATCGACGGCATTGCGTTCCAGACCAACATCCTCGCGCTCAACGCGGCCGTGGAGGCGGCCCGTGCGGGTGAGCAGGGGCGCGGCTTTGCCGTGGTGGCCAGCGAGGTGCGGGGCCTGGCCGGGCGCAGCGCCAATGCGGCGCGCGAGATCAAGGCGCTGATCTCCACCAGCGTGGACAAGGTGAGTGACGGCGCCCGGCTGGTGGTGACAGCGGGCTCCACCATGGGTGACATCGTGCAGAGCGTGGAGCGTGTGACCACGCTGATGTCCGAGATCAACGAGGCCAGCAGCGAGCAGAGCACGCAGATCGGCCAGGTGAGCCAGGCGGTGGACCAGCTCGACCACATGACCCAACAGAACGCCGCGCTGGTGGAGCAGGGCGCCGCAGCGGCCCAGAGCCTCAAGGACCAGGCCAACCGGCTGGCGGGTGCGATGGGGCAGTTTCAGCTCACGCGCGCAGCCGCATGAGGAGGGGTATTGCGCTGCAGATCGGACAGATTTCCATGAAAAAGGGCCTGCAGTGCAGGCCCTTCAAGCGCAAGGTGCTATGAATTTTGACGGTGCTTACATGCCCGCGTAGTTCGGGCCACCGCCGCCTTCCGGTGTGACCCACACGATGTTCTGCGTAGGGTCCTTGATGTCGCAGGTCTTGCAGTGCACGCAGTTTTGCGCGTTGATCTGCAGGCGCTGGGCATCGCCGCCCTTGGTCGTGTCGGGCACAAACTCGTACACACCCGCCGGGCAGTAGCGCGCCTCGGGGCCGGCGTACTTGGCCAGGTTGATGTTGACCGGCACGCTCGGGTCCTTGAGCGTGAGGTGGGCGGGCTGGTTCTCTTCGTGGTTGGTGTTGCTGATGAACACGCTGGAGAGGCGGTCAAACGTGAGCTTGCCATCGGGCTTGGGGTAGACGATGGGTTTGCACTCGGCGGCAGGCTTCAGGTACGCATGGTCGGGCTTGTCGCGGTGCAGCGTCCAGGGGATGTGGCCGCGCAGCACAAACTGCTCAAAGCCGTTCATCAGCGTGGCTGTGGTCAGGCCGTACTTGAACCAGTTCTTGAAGTTGCGGTCCTTGTTCAGCTCGGTATGCAGCCAGCTCTTTTCGAAGGCTTCGGGGTAGGCGGTCAGCTCGTCGTGCTGGCGGCCTGCCACCACGGCGTCATAAGCGGCTTCGGCGGCCAGCATTCCGGTCTTGATGGCGGCGTGGCTGCCCTTGATGCGGCCCACGTTCAGGTAGCCCGCGTTGCAGCCCACCAGTGCGCCGCCCGGGAACACCGTCTTGGGCAGGGCGTTGATGCCGCTGGCGTTGATGGCACGTGCGCCGTAGGACAGGCGCTTGGCCGTGATTTCGCCCTTTTCGTTTTCGAAGTAGTAGCGGACGTTGGGGTGTGTCTTCCAGCGCTGGAATTCTTCGAACGGGCTCAGGTAGGGGTTGGCATAACCCAGGCCGGTGACGAAGCCCAGGGCCACCTTGTTGCCCTCCAGGTGGTACAGGAAGGCGCCGCCATAGGTGTCGTTCTCCATGGGCCAGCCGGCGGTGTGCATCACAAAGCCGGGCTGGTGCTTCTTGGGGTCGATTTCCCACAGTTCCTTCACGCCGATGCCGAAGCTTTGCGGGTCGCGGTCCTTGTCGAGGTGGAACTTGGCGATCAGCTGCTTGCCCAGGTGGCCGCGTGCGCCTTCGGCAAACACGGTGTACTTGCCCAGCAGCTCCATGCCGAGCTGGAAGTTCTCGGTGGGCTCGCCGTCCTTGCCAATGCCCATGTTGCCCGTGGCCACGCCCTTGACGGAGCCGTTGTCGTTGTAGAGCACTTCAGCGGCCGTAAAGCCGGGGAAGATTTCTACACCCAGGGCTTCGGCCTGTTCGCCCAGCCACTTGGTCAGGTTGCCCAGGCTGATGATGTAGTTGCCATGGTTCTGCGCAAACGGCGGCAGGAACATGTTGGGCACACGGAAGCCCGACTTTTCGCTCAGGAAGATGTAGGCGTCGTCGGTGACGGGCTGGTTCAGCGGAGCGCCGCGCTTTTTCCAGTCGGGGATCAGCTCGGTCAGGGCCTTGGGGTCCATGATGGCGCCCGACAGGATGTGCGCACCGGGCTCGGAGCCTTTTTCCAGCACCACCACCGAGACGTCCTGGCCTTTTTCGGCCGCCAGTTGCTTCAGGCGGATCGCAGTGGCAAGGCCGCCAGGGCCGCCGCCAACGACCACCACGTCGTATTCCATGGATTCGCGGGGGCCGTATTGGGCGAGGATTTCTTCGTTGGTCATGGGCTTCTCGTCGGGCGTTTGATAATGGGTTATTTTCTACAGAGCGCCGACCGCGCCCTGTCTGTCTGGCGACTGATTGTATTCACGGAATATAGACAATCGAACGACCGTTCTATTTTGATCAGTAGGGAGACTCTAAATGGCATACAGCATCGACTTGTCCGGCCGCGTGGCCTTCATCACGGGCGCATCCAGCGGGCTGGGCGCACAGTTTGCCCGCACGCTGGCCCGCGCGGGCGCAGGCGTGGTGCTGGCCAGCCGCCGGGTGGAAAAGCTCAAGGAGTTGCGCGCTCGCATCGAAGGCGAGGGCGGTGACGCCCATGTGATCGAGCTGGACGTGACCGACCACGACTCCATCAAGTCCGCCGTGGCCCATGCCGAGACCGAAATGGGGTCGATTGACATTCTGGTCAACAACTCGGGCGTGAGCACTACGCAGCGCATCCAGGACGTGAGGCCCGAGGACTACGACTTCATTTTCGACACCAACGTGAAGGGAGCCTTCTTTGTGGCGCAGGAGGTGGGCAAACGCATGCTGGCCCGCTCGCGCGGCGCAGCGCCGGGCAGCTTTACCGGCGGGCGCATCATCAACATCGCGTCGATGGCGGGCCTGAAGGTGCTGCCGCAAATTGGCGCGTATTGCATGAGCAAGGCCGCCGTGGTGCAGATGACCCGGGCGATGGCCCTGGAGTGGGGCCGGTTCGGCATCAACGTGAATGCGATCTGCCCTGGCTACATCGATACCGAGATCAACCACCACCACTGGCAGACCGAGCAGGGCAAGAAGCTCATGGACATGCTGCCGCGCAAGCGCGTGGGCCAGCCGCAGGACCTGGACGCGCTGCTGGTGATGCTGGCCAGCGACCAGAGCCATTTTGTGAACGGCGCGGTGATCGCTGCCGACGACGGCTTCGCGGTCTGATCCCCGGGACGTCGGCGACCATGAAGATAGAAATCCCCGAGGTCAAGAAGCTGGTCTTTGAAATGCGGTTCCCGGTGCGCTGGGGCGACATGGATGCAATGGGCCATGTCAACAACACCGTGTACTTCCGCTACCTCGAAACCGCGCGCATCGAGTGGATGGTGTCGGTGGGCTGCAACCCCGATCCGCGCGGGCAGGGGCCGGTCATCGTCAATGCGTTCTGCAACTTCTACAAGCAGCTCGAATACCCGGCGGACGTCCTGCTGAAGCTCTACGTGAGCGACCCGGGCCGCACCACGTTCGAGACCTGGGGCACGATGGAACGCGTGGACCAGCCGGGCGTGATTTGTGCGGCGGGAGGCGCCACAACGATCTGGGTGGACTTTCCGCAGCAGAAGGCCGCGCCGCTGCCGGACTGGATGCGGACGCTGGTGACGGCGGGTTGATCCGCTGACCAGGCCCCCTGTGTCGGTGGGGGGGCGCACCCGTTTGGGGATCATTTTGGTCGGTGGCGCAGGTATCAAATGCCTGGCGTGCTATCAAAAACATAGTTTTCGAGCTGGCGTGGCTTGGTGTGCGGCCGACGTGCAACCCTCTCCATCTGGACCATGTGCACGCTACGGCCCGGCGGCCTGCAGTGGCGCTTGCCAGGTATCCTCGTTCAATTTGTTACCTGTTAGGATGGCCTGAAGGACGACCGAAGAAAACGAATAGAGCCGGGGAAGGAGACTCCCCACCCTGCACCGACGTGCCGTTTTGTGCTTTCTGAATGAATCCATCCATCCAAGCAAGCGCAGCTGCCAGCAGCATCCACAAGGTGACCAATCTGGTCATCGCGTCGGTTCTTTTGATGGTGGGTCTGTACGCCTTTGACGAATGGGGCCAGGTCAAGGAGCGGGAAGAGCAGCACATGCAGTCCAACCTGATGCTGCTGACGCGAACGCTGGACACCTTCTTTCTCTCCAAACGCGCCGGCATGTTCAGCCTGGCAGAAACGATGGCCGTCTCCCCCGGTGGCATCGACAACCTGGCGCTGGCGCAGCAGTTGCTGGCGGACTACCGCAAGCACCGCCCCGAGGTCCGCCAGATCTCCCTGAGCGACATGAGCGGCAAGGTACTGGCCTCGTCCCACGCGGCGGACAGGACCGTCCAGCTTGACGTGGCGGATCAATCCGGTTTTCAGGACTTTGCGCGGGACGCGAAGGACCTGCACGACATCTACCTGGGACGACCCCAGCGTGACGTCCAGGGCCAGGATTGGGTGTTCACGCTGCGTCATGTGCTGCGGGACGCGCAAGGCCAGCCACTGGCGGTGCTGACGGATGTGTTTCCGGTCGATTTTCTGGAGTCGCTCTGGCAGGACGCGCCGCTGGTGCAGCAAATCACCGTGGGTGTGCTGCGCGATGACGGTTACCTGATGTCCCGCTATCCCGTGCCTGCCACGGTCACCAAGGACGAGGTATACGGCACACGCCGGGACGGGGCGCTGATACGGTATCTCACGCAGCACCAGTTCCCCGTGCAAGGGCGGGTCGAGGGGGGCAATGCGCTGTTGAACGGGCAGAACTTCATCAACCTGTTCCACCGGCTCGACAAGCTCCCTGCGACCGTCTTTGTCGGGCAGCCCGAGATCCGGTTCTTTCAGGTCTGGGCCCGCAGCATCGACACGCCGCTGGCGTTGACGGCCCTGTTGCTGGTGTTCATCAAGCTCGTGTCGCGGCGCCTCGCCCGCCGTGAGCACGAAGCCGAGCAGCAGCGGCTGGCGGTGGAGCGGGTGCTGCGTGAGAGCGAGACCGAGCAGCGGTCCCTCATCGACAACCTGATGACGGGCCTGGTCATCCACGATGCGACGGGCGCCGTGGTGCGGTGCAACGCCGAGGCCAGCAACCTGCTGGGGCTGAGTTTTGAGCAGATGACCGGCAAGCAGCTGATTGACCCGGCCTGGTCCTTCGTGAACGAGCAGGGGACCGTCATGCCGGTTTCCGACTACCCCGCCTCGCGGGTGCTTGCGACCCGTGAACCCGTCAACGGGATAGTGGGAGGCATCGTCAGTGGCAAGGATGCAGACATCTGCTGGGTGCTCAGCCGGGCCGACCCGTGGTTCACCGCCGATGGACAGCTCGACAAGATCGTGGTGACCTTTGTCGACATCACCATGCGGCGCAAGCTGACGTCGCAGCTGCAGGACCGCGAACTCAAGTTCCAGGCGCTGTTTGACAACAGCATGGACGCCGTGCTGCTGACCTCGCCCGATGGCACTGTGCTGGCCGTGAACCAGGCGGCGTGCCGCCTGTTTGGCTTGAGCGAGGCGCAAATCATTGCCCGGGGGCGCGCGGGGCTGGCCGACCCCTCCGACCCCCGGCTGCACGAGCTGCTCGGGCGGCGTGAGCAGATAGGGCAGGCGGCCGGCCTGCTGACCATGGTCCGGGGCGATGGCAGCCGGTTCACGGCCGAGATCAGCTCCAGCATCTACGGAGACAGCGAGGGCCGCCAATACAGCAGCATGATCGTTCGCGACATGACGGAGCGCCTGCGCAGCCAGGCCGAGCTGGAGGCCGCCAACGCGCAGATGCGCCGCATCAACGAACAACTGGCCGAGGTGGCGCACTTTGACATGCTGACGCACCTGCCCAACCGCGTGCTGCTGGCCGACCGGCTGCAGCAGGCCATGGCGCACTGCGTGCGGCGCCAAAAGTCGCTGGCGGTGGCCTTTCTGGACCTGGACGGCTTCAAGGACATCAACGACCGCTATGGCCACGCGGCGGGGGACGAGTTTCTGGTGGCGATTGCCAAGCGCCTGCGGTTGGCACTGCGCGATGGCGACACGCTGGCGCGCATAGGCGGGGACGAGTTTGTGGCCGTCATGTCCGACCTGTCGACCGAGCACGACTGCGAACCTCTGCTGCTGCGGCTGCTGCAGGTGGCCGCAGAGCCGTTGCAGGTGGGCGGCAACTCCTTGCAAGTCTCCGCCAGTATCGGCGTCACCATCTACCCGCAAGACGGCTCCAGCTCGGAGCAGCTCATCCGGCATGCGGACCAGGCCATGTACCTGGCCAAGCAGGCGGGCAAAAACCGGTTCCACCTGTTCGATGTGGCCAGCGATGCCGCCATCCGCATCAAGCGCGAAAGCCTGGACCAGATTGCCGCTGCCATTGCGCAGCACCAGCTGGTGCTGTACTACCAGCCCCAGGTCAACATGCAGACGGGCGAGGTGGTGGGCATGGAGGCGCTGGTCCGCTGGTTGCATCCCGAACGGGGCCTGTTGGCGCCGGGCCAGTTCCTGCCGGTGATTGAAGACCATGACCTGGCCATTGCGATTGGCGAGCGGGTGCTGGACCTGGCCTTGTCGCAGATGGCGCAGTGGCTGGCGGCGGGGCTGCACATGCCGGTCAGCGTCAATGTGTTCTCCCGGCAGTTGCAGCAGGATGACTTTGTGCACAAGTTGCGCCAGGCACTGGCCGCTCACCCCACGGTGCCTTCGTCGGCGCTGGAGCTGGAGATCGTGGAGACCAGCGCGCTGCAGGACATGGCCCAGGTGTCAGGCCTGATGCACGCATGTGCGGAGTTGGGCGTGCGTTTTGCGCTGGACGATTTCGGGACGGGCTACTCGTCGCTGACCTACCTGAAAAAGCTGCCCGCAGAGCTGCTCAAGATCGACCAGAGTTTTGTGCGCGACATGCTCGATGACCGGGATGACCTTGCCATCGTCCAGGGTGTGGTCGGCCTGTCCAAGGCCTTCAACCGCAAGGTGATTGCCGAGGGCGTAGAGACCGTGGCCCACGGCCGCAAGCTGCTGGCCATGGGCTGCGTGCTGGGCCAGGGGTATGGCATTGCGCGGCCCATGCCTGCGCAGCAGGTGCCGGGCTGGCTGGACCAGTGGCGGGCGCAGCAGCCCTGGGTACCCCAGGAAGACGTGGGCTTGCCTGCCTGAGGTATAGAGGACGGGTAGTGGGGTGGGCGCCACCCCCGTGGCGACCAGAAGGCCATGGATACCGTCAACCGAGCGGCAGGGCTACGCAGTGCGCCATGGGCATGCCCTGCGCCTCGGAGACACCCAGCAAGAGCACGCGTTGCAGCTCTGGCAGATAGCGGATGGCCGTCTGCGGGGCGCTGTAGCCGTTGCTGTTGTTCAGGCGCTCCTGCATACGCAGCGCCAGACGGCTGGGCAGGTGTTCGATGCTGAGCGTGCGCACGCCGGTGTAGAAGGTGGTGTCGATGGTGCCTTCAGTGCCGAAAAAACCGCCACCCACGCGCGCGGCGCGGCGACGGCCCTCGAAGGCCGTGGTGATGCGCAGCTTTCCGTCGCGGCTGGTGCAGCTCCCTTCAAAGGCTGCAGCGCATTCCATGGGTAGGGGGTTTTGCTGCACCACGACGGCCTGGACTGCGGGTGTTCGCAGCAGCGCAGGGGGCACGGGCTCCAGGCGCGCGCAAGCCGCTGTGGGCACCACCTGCCACGCCGTGGCGCCGGGCGAGTCCGGGATTTGCAGGCGCGAGCCGGCCACGCCGGCACCCAGGTAGTACGTGGGCGCCGCCCCGGTGTTGGGCTCTTCGCGGAAGAGGGCGGAGGACCGCAGTGGCGACAGGGCGCCCGCAGGCACAGCCACCGACAAGGGGTGAATGGGCAGCGTGCCCTCCGGCGGCCCAAACCCTGCAGCCTGCACCGCGGGGGCGGCCAGCACACAGAGCCAGATCGTTGCTGCGGCGCGCATGGTGGGTATCAGGTCGCAGGCTTGGCCTTGGGCACACGGCCCATCAGATAGAACTCGGGGTTGGGCTGCATACCGGCAAAGCTGGCCATGCGGTTGGACAGGCCAAAGAACGCCGTGATGGCCGCGATGTCCCAGATGTCCTCGTC
>Ga0097678_1002813_pt1 | contig 12868 bp, 18 predicted proteins | sample ThiBiot_500_plan_2_FD_72847 | JGI IMG/M metagenome (GOLD analysis project Ga0097678, IMG submission 72847) | Wastewater bioreactor microbial communities from Cape Town, South Africa - Thiocy_expt_500_plan - 1398105537976 (version 2) (version 2) ...
AAAAAAAAAAAAAAAACCTGATTATAGACAAATATTCCAGATTTTAAATTAAAACATTTTTCTTTAAGACATCGATATAAAGAGTTTTTACAATTATATAATGAACTTTCGAGAATAACAAAATCTACTGTTACAAAACTTCCTCCTTTCCCACCAAAAACCTTTTGGAAATTTGGAGAAGGTTTAGTTTTTTTTTTTTTGTCTATTTCTTTCTATATTTATATATTCAAACTCAAAAAAAAAAAGATCGGTTTTCAACCAAAGTTATTGACTTCCGAGTTAGAGAGTTTTCAAAATTCCTTGAACAAGTAGCACAAAATCCACAACTAAGAAAATCAGAACCTTTCAAGAAATTTTTAAATGCTGAATGATTTTTTTTTTTGTATTTTTTTTTAATTTTATTTTATTTTTGGAAAGATTATATTTTTAGTTTTTTAGGAAGATTATTAGATAATAACAATGTCAACAAAAAATTTGGAATAAATGAAGAAATAGCATTTGAATGATTTTATATTTTTACTTTATTCCTCTATTTTTTTCGTTTTTTGCTTTTTGGTCTTAATTTGATCTTTAGATTGCTTCTTCTTTTCTTCAACTTTCTTAACTTTCTTTGTCTTTACTTCACTTATTCCTTCTGATTTACGTTTCTTTTGGATCTAATGAAAGAAAGAAAGAAAGAAAGTTTAGTTTCAAAGTTGATTCTAATTATTTTAAAAAAATTAAAAATACCTTTTTTTGTTTCTTCTCAATCTTTTCAACTTCTTCATCCTCTTCTTCTTTTTCTTCTTTAACTTCATTCTCATCTTCTACTTCATTTAATTTTTCTTCTTCGACATCCTCACTATTAATACCATTTTCTTGCTTGTTTTCACTCTCCTCAATCATCTCTTCATCATCTTTTCCATTTTCAATTTCATTTTCAGTATCTTTAATACCATTTGAAAGTGAATGGGTTTGAACGGAAGTATATTGAGGAAGATGTGATTCTGAATCTTCTGGTAAAGAATTTAGAAAAATATCCATTGATTGTAAAGTATGATCAACAATAAATGAGTTTGTCATTAATTGATTTACTCTTGAAAAATGTTTCTCTGTATATGGAATTAAAGCTTCTAATACCTAATAAATCAATTTTAAAAAAAAATTATAAAAAAAGTTATAAAAAAAGAAATGAAACAAATCAAAGAAATTACTTTTTTTGTTGATTTTAATTTTAAAAGATCTGTTGAACCAATTGATGTTAGGATCAATTGAAGTACATTTTGAGCAACTCTAGTAAATTTATTATTTGTATTCCATTCTTTTATGTATCCAAGAACTTTTTCAATCTAATTTAAAATAAATAAATAATTTTCTTTTTTGAAAATAAAAAAATAAGAAACAAAAAAAAAAAAAAAAATGATTTACTCTTTCTTCATTCAAAGAAACTAAAATTGAATCAATTTCTTTTGAACCTGTAATACTATCTTTATTTCCTAAAAAAACATTGAATTTGAATTTTAACAAAATAATAAATTGAAAAAAAAAATTTGAGATTCTTACCAGACATTTGAGTTTCAATTACATCAGATAAAATTTTAAAGAGTCTTCTAGGTTGATCAAGTTCAAGACATAAAAGAATAGCATTTTTATAATCTTTTTTATAAAGATAATTTGAAAGTTCTTGTTCTCTATTTTTTTCAAAAAAAAAAATTAATTCCAAAAATTCCAAAAAAAATTTTTTTTCTTCAATTCAAACCTTAAAATAAATCCTTTTTCTTTTTCTTCTGCTTCCTCTTCCTCAATTTTTGTCACATCATTCCAAATTTTGACATTACTATCACCTCCTCCTGTGGCAATTAAATCTTCAGTTTTATTTACAGCAAGTCCCCAAACCTACAATTTTTTTTTTTGAAAAGTTACTTTCTGAAAAAAAAAAAAAAATGAATTCAATGAATAAATACTTTATCTTCATGGGCATCAAAAGTATTAACACATTCACTATTTTTTATATTCCAAAGTTTTAAGAGTCCATCTGAACCAGCAGATATTAACTATTGAAAAAATAAGATTTTGTTTTGTTTTTTTTTTTGAATTTTTTTTCAAAAGAAACAAAAAATTACTTGCATTCCTGCTGTTACAAAATTAACTTTCAAAACTGAATTGGTATGTCCTTCAAAAGTCTGAATTTAATTTTTGTTGGTATTAATATTTCTGTTTAATAAAAGTATAATCAAATAATCAGGTCAAATAAAAAAAAATAATAAACCCTTAAACAAGTGAAATCAGTTATAGACCAAATTTTAATAGTTTTATCTGCAGATGAAGTAGCAACAACTTGATCAACAGTTGAAAATGCAACTGACCAGATACCTCTTTTATGACCTTTAAAAACTCCCATTTGTTGTCCATCAAGAGAATTCCAAAGTTTTGCAGTTTTATCTTGTGAACCTGTTACAAATAATCTATCATTTGGAGAAACTGCAATGGAATTAATATCCTTTTCATGAGCAATTTTAGTATATTTTACTGTAACACTATGAGGTTCTTCTTTTTGTGATTCTAATTTTTTGGTGAATGTTTAGAAAATTTGAAAATAAAAAAATAAAATAAAATAATAACTTGTTTTAGAAAGGAATGGAGTCTCCCAATATTTAATAGTTTTATCTTCACTTCCAGAAATCATAAAATTATTTCCTTTTCTTGAAAGTGCAATCCCCCCAATTGATTCAGCATGTCCGGCACAAATTCCAACACAATGAAAACTTTGAAAAGAAAAAGATTGATTGAAATGAATTTTTTGAAAAGTAAATAAAAAGAATGTCTTACATTCCTGTTGTTGAATCTATTTTCCAAATACGTGCTTGTCTATCTTTTGATCCAGTAGCCAAAACTGATCCTTTTAGATTTTTTCAAGAAAATTAATTTAAACCAGAATCAATCAATTAAATAAATATAAATAGTAAACTAACCATCTTTATTGGAGTCCATGCAAATAATAACATCTGTGTGACCAAAATAAACTTGACAATCAAGATTTTGTAAATTATATACACGAAGAGTTTCTGTATTTGAAGCAACAGCCAAATGGGAATTGTTATCTCCAACAAATTGAACATCAATAACTTCATCATTCATTCCAACAATTTGTTTTACCCTCTCAAAAGTTTCCAAGTTATAAAATAAGATAGTTTGATCAATAGTAACCACTCCAATTAAATTACTTTTAGGGCAAAATCTAAAGAAGGAGAAGAAAATGAAGAAATTGAATTATCCGAAAGAAAATGAAAAAAAATAAGTATTTACAGGGAATTAACAATGCTTTGATGAGCATTTTTTTCTAAAGTTTGCTCATAAACACAATCTTTGGTTTCAGAATTCCATATTCTTAAAATGCATTTATCTCCTCCAGTTACAAAATAAGTTGGTGTTTTTTTTGAAGTTGGTTTTCCTGGAAACATTGAATCATTTGGAAGAACGTGAATTGTTTCAACGGTCTAATAAATTAATAGAAATCATTAATTTCATTTCTTCTTTTTGTCAAAAAAAAAAAAATTCTGACTTCATAAACAGGTATAGTTTGTTTTAGTTTCTTGGTTTTTATATCCCAAATATTTACAACTTTATCTCTTCCTCCACTATATAAAAATGAACCATCATTTGAAAAAGAAAGGCTAGTGATTGGACTTACATGACCTTCAAGAATTGCTTGACAACTAAAGAAATTTAAAAGGAAAAAAAAAAATTAAATGAAAATAAAAATAAAAATAAAAGTTAATCTAAATCAATAAAATTTATACCTTTTACTATTTAAATTCCATATTCTAATTTGTGTATCTTCAGAAGCTGAAAAAAGAAGACCCAAAGTAGTATTTGGATGAAAACGAACAAAAGTTACTGGTCGATTATGACCTTTAAAATTATGTGTACAATATCCATTAACTGTATCCCAAACTCTTACATTTCCTTCTCCTGCTCCACTACATACAAGTCCCTCATTATCTTCATAACTTAAACTTAAAACTGGACTATCATGACCCTTTTTTTTTTTTTTTGATGTTGATTGATTGCTTGATTGAGTTTAAATTTCAAAAGAAAACAAAAAAAGAAAATTTTAATACTCTAAAGTTTCTTGTACATGTTCCAGTTGTAAGATCCCAGATTCGAAGGTGTAAACTCCTACTTCCATTAATTAATTGAGTTCCATCTGGTTTTACTGCAATTGATGTAACAGGTTCGGTATCCTTTTTTTTTAAAAAAAAAGAAAATTATTATTTTTTGAAAAACAATCCAAATTTGCAAATTTTGAAGTTGATTTTTTTTTTGTAAAAAAAAAAGAATAATTACTCCTTTCAATGTAAATTTTAAAGTTCCAGTTTGAAGATTAAAAACTTTTATATCTTCACCACATGTTGCATAGATATGTTCCTCATCTGCTCCAATAACAACTTCTCCTCCTCCATAAATATTCTCAATTGTTTGAGAGATTTTAAAACTAGAATTTTTTTTTAAAATTTAATTTCATTATTTTTATTGTATTATCAAATTAATCAATATTTTGTTCTTTCATTTAATTCCGTTTTCAATTATAATTCCTTTTGATTCTTCATTTCCTTTAAATTAATTGAGATCTCACTTCTCTCAAAAGTTTCCAACTTACTTCCTTAAAACTAATCCTCCAAATCAACAAATTTGCAACAATTTTCATTCAATTTTAACAAAAAACCCACATAAATTCAACTAAACAATAGCACTTTGATATCAAACCACATACTATCCACAAACTCCTCCAAACTTAACTTTAATTACCATCACACTCCATTTCATATCCTCCATCTAGACTTCATTCAAACACACAATATGTTCCCCATTGATTTCATTCAAAAACACAACATAAAAAAACTCAAAAACTCAAAAACTCAAAAACTAAAGAACTAAAGAATCAATCAAATAAATATTACAAATATAAAAATAATAAGAATCTTAAAAGTATAGAATAAAGTATAAAGAAGTGCAATAAGAAGAATCAATACCTCTTCTTCAACGCGATTCCCTCCTGCGCCATGCCGTTTTTTTCTTGATTCCACGTGCGTTTTTTTTTCTTTTTTGTAACCCACCAATAACAAACAAAACAAAAACATCAAACCTTTTTTTTTTTCTCTAATTCCGAATGTTTTCTTCTTCTTCTTCCTTCTTTATCTTCATCAATTATTAAGATCATCTTCTATCTTTTTTCATATTTCTCTATATTTGTTCGTTATATTTTAAACTTTCTTATTTTTATATTTTTTATTATTGGGGTTTGTTGGTATTTTGGTGTTTTGGGATTTGGGATTAGGAAAGGCAGCAGAAAAGACACACGAGAACTTGAAGAATGGTAAGTCATTCTTATATTTTTCTTATATTTTGTTTCTTTATGTTTCTATTAGATTATTCTCAGTTTGTATATTCTTATTTTTTTGTATTGGATCTAACTTTTGAACTTTTTCTTTTTGGATGATTGATATACTAAGTTATTTTCAAAAAAAAAGAGAAAAATTAAAAAATCTCAAAATAATTAAGAATTTTTTTGTTTTTTGTTTTGACCTTCTTTTAAACTTTTTACCTTGAGATAACCTTTTCTCTTTCTTTCTACACAATCAATCTGAAAACTAATTCAATACATGAAACAAAAATTTTATTGTAGAGTCAGTTCTCTAGTCTTTTGACGGCGGCATTATATGAGAAGGAAGTGATTGAGATTGTTGATTCAGATGACGATGAAGATGAGGATGAAGATGATGGAACATTCTTTGCTTGTGAAAGTGAAGAGAAACCAATATTTGGAGTAGAGGAAGAGGAAACAGATGAAGGAGTCTCTGGTCAACTTTATCATTACCCAACATCAAGTGGTGAAAATTCAAGTAATGAATCAGAGGAAATTTATAAAAATTCAAATAAGAGAAAAAGGAGAGATTTAGATATAGAGAATGAAGATGAACAGAATGATTCGGAAGGTTCAATATCAGATTCTTCAACATTATCTGATGATTCAAGTTATAGACCTTTTAAGAAAGCAAAAATTCAATCTGATTTAAGTTGTAAAAGTTTTGTTAGGCCAGAATTTTCTTTACAACCTTGTTTATATAAGGACCCACCAACTAGTCAAAGGGTTTCTTATTTTTTTTCTTTTTCTTGAAATTTGTTTATTTTTTTGTCACCTCCAGAAATCCAAATTTTTTGAAATGTATATAGGAAGAGATGGATGAAATAGAAAGAAAAGTTTGGGGTTGGACAATAGAACAAGAAAAAGATTATTTACCAAATCCAAATTATCTAAGTAAACATCCTGATCTTCCACCTACTTTTAGATATATTTTATTTGATTGGATTTTTGAGGTAAAACAACTTCATATCCCACCAAAAAATGGAAAATTTTCATCTTATTATTAGGTTGCTCAAGAATTTAAGCTTCATAGGGAAACTGCTCATTTAACTTGCAACTATATAGATCGTTATTTATCAGCATCAACTAAGACTAAAAAGAATCAACTTCAATTACTTGGTGTTACATCTTTATTCATCGCATCAAAACTTGAAGAAATTTATCCTCCAAATGCTAAAGATTTTTGTGCTGTTACAGATGGATTATATACAATTGAAGATATTCATTCAATGGAATTAGATATTTTAAAAGTATTTTTCTTCATTCCAATCTCTCCTCTTAATATTTCTTTCCCAATATTGAATTCTATTATTCCTTCTTCTTCTTCTTCTTCTTTGTGAATAGAAACTTCGTTGGAGACTTTTACCTCCTACATTGAATTTTTGGGTAAATTTTTATCTACAAAATATTTCTAGAGTAATTGGACCTCAATGCGATGAAGAAATTCTCAAAACTACAAAAGATTTAAAACATTTTTATGGTCCAAAATTTTTATCTCCCATTTATTTAAAGATTATGTCCTTAGTTGATTGTTGTATCCATGATACTGGATCCTTTCAATTTTCTTATAGTTTAATGGCAGCATCAGCAATTGATTTATTAATTAATGAACAACAACAAAAACAACTTGTATATAAAGCATCAGGATTTTCTCTAAAGCAAATCACTGAATGTAAATCATGGTTAAAACAATTTTTAAATTATCCTGGAGTAGGTTGTAGAGGAGAAACGATTCATGTGAATGTATTTTCTTTTTCTTTTTCTTTTTACTTTTTACTTTTTTTTTTTCTTTCCTTTTTGTCTTATATTTTTATTTTGGATTTAGGTTTCACCAGTTGATCGATGTAATATCCAAACTCATAATCAAAATTTCCTTCCTCATTGTATGAAAGATTGGGAATGATTTCATTTCATTTCATTTCATTTCATTTTATTTATTTTGTATAAATATTGTATCTTTTAAAAGAAATAAAATTTAACAAATAATAACTCAAAAATTAAAATAAAAATAAAGGGAAAGAAAAAAAGAAAGAAATAAAAAGAAAGATTCACACAAATTTATTCAAACAACTACAACACCACCTTTTCCTTTCAAGTAATCAGAAATTTGTTTACCATAATTATTATTCAATTCTGCTTGTCCAGCATCCCAAAGCATGATACCTTTTATTTTATTTTATTTTATTTTAGATATTATTTACTTTTCTTGTTTTATTTCCAAAAAAAAAAAAAGAAAAAAAAAAGAAAAAAAAAGAAAATCTCAAAACCTCCAAAATTATTATATTTTCCTTTCAATTCTCCAGCAATTTGTTTCAATCGATCAATTTCAACATAACCTGAACCAGCTGCACTAGAAGAAGCAGGTGCACCTAAATTTTAATTTCAATTTAATAATTAATTTTTTTTTAAAAAAAAGAAATTGCAAATGAAAAAAAAGTTTACCAACAAAAATTTCAACATTTGGATTAGGAGATGATGAACCCCAAGATGACCAAACATTAAAGTTAAAAGCATCAGGATTATCATAATTTTGAAGTCCACACCAATTATTATAAAATTGAACTGTAACATAATCAAAAGGAGAATTAGAAAATGCAGTTCCTGAACCAGGACCTAAAAATGCATCAGGATGAACACATTGTGGAGCAGCTAAATTATTTTATTTTTTTTTTTATTTTCAATCAAACATTTTCCAGTCTTTAGAGCAAATAAATAAAATAAAATATAAAATAAAATTCAAACCTCCAATGATATATGTTCTTGATGGATCACGAGTGAAATATTTTCTAAGCTCATTAACAAATGCAGCATAACCAACATTTGTTCCTCCTTCAATATCCAAATCAACTCCATCAAGAATAACACCTTCTCCAAAAGGTTTTGGTAAAGCAGTTGAATTTCCTCCTAAAAACATATCCCAAATAGTTCCAGCAAAAGTAACTGCTTGAGCATCACTTGTAAATCCATAAGTTCCAGAAGCTCCACCAAGTGAAAGAATTACAGTTTTTCCTTTTGATTGACAATATTTAATATCTTCACCAATTTTAGGACAATTCAAAAGAGTTGGGTGATCAGGGAAGTAAGTTTCGCAATGATAAGCAAAGTTTAATGCAGGCAAGTTAGAAGGATCACGAGAATCAAAGAAAATATGTAAAAATGAGACTTGAAGGATATCATAAGTTGAATCTTCACAGTAATGACGAAGAGGTTTCTCCCAATAATTAGGATCTGGGTTAGCCCATCCAGCACTATTTTATTTATTGAATAAGAATAATTAATAATTAATTAATTAGTTGATTGATTGACAATTTCAAAATAATAATAATTGAATTGTTTTGAATTTGAATTAATTGTAACAATTCGATTGTTTTTGAATTGTTTTCAAACAAAATTTTTGAATTTTCTTTTCAATTTTGTTTGAATTTTGAATTTTTCAAACATTTTTAAAAGTTAAACTTTTAAATTTTTCGAAGAAGTTGTTCATTTTGAATCAATATTCATATTAAATTCGAATACAACAACAACAACACAATACAATTAATTTCAAAACAAAATTAAGAAAATTCAAAACAAAAAATTTTAAAAAAAAAGAATTAAAAAAATTGAAACCTATTCTGTCCCCAATATACAACAACTCTATCTCCAGCTAAACAAAGTTGGATAAACAACAAAGCACTAAACATCAACAACATCATCTTTCTGACCCCTGAATGAATTGTTTTCTTATTTACTTTCTTTGATAAAATTGAATGGCTTTTTATTCATGATACCCAAACTCAAAAAAGCAGTTTATCGAGATTTTGTTGCAGTCAAATCAACAAAATAAACTAAATGATGAACAAATGATGAATTTGTTCATATGAACGATTCCTTTTGAATGCTTTTGTTGATTAAATTTTTGATGCTTGATGAATATTCGACTTTGATTCTTGATTTATTATTTTCATTTCAAAAATTTTAAAGTTAACAATTGATACATACAACTAAGTGTTCTTGAGTCTTAAGTAATCATCTGAAAAGAGAACAACAAGTGAATATATAGATGCAGCAGCAACACCTTGAAATTTAGTTATGAAAGATTTTAAAATTTTAAAAGAAAATAAAAAAAAAAAGAAAATAATAAATTTACCAGCAAATCCAAGTTCTATTCTCAATTTACTTCTTGTTTCATTTGGGTCCTTTTCAAGTGACTCCAATAATTGAACAATATTTGAATAATCCCTTTTTTTATTGGCTCCTCGAATATTTTCTTCCTGCATTCGAACAACCTGAATTGGATTTGAATCTAAATTTATTTCTTTTTCACTTGCTTCCACAACCACAAACAACAAAAAAAGGTGTTTTTCCATTTCTATCAGGTTTATTAAGATCAATCCTCTGATTAGTTACTAATAATTTCACAATTTCAAGATTTCTACGCCGTGCAAAACCACTAGCAATCCTAATCATACTAGAAACAGGTGGTTTTCCTTCATGATCTGCTTTATCAATATCAACTCTTTGATCATTTAATAATAACTGTATAACTTTAGTGTGCCCAAAATAACAAGCAATATAAAAAGGTGTGTAACCATGTCTATGTCCTCCTTGATTGACATCAACTCTTTGATCATTTAATAATATTTTCACAATATCAATACGTCCAAAACGACAAGCACTATAAAAAGGTGTATAACCATTTTTATCTGCTTCATTGAAATCAACTCTATTATCATTTAATAATAATTCCACAACTTCAATTCGCCTCCAATAACAAGCAATATAAAAAGGTGTTTGACCAAATTTATCTACTTTCTTCACATCCACTCTTTGATCATGAAACAATAACTTCACAATTTCAATACGTCCTTTTTGACAAGCAATAAAAAATGGTGTTTGAATATCATTATTTGATTTATTGATATCAACTCTTTGATCATTTAACAATAACTTCACAATTTCAATATGTCCTTTTCTACAAGCAATAAAAAATGGTGTTGTACCCGTATTCCTTCCCTTATTGATATCAACTCTATTATCATTTAATAATAACTTCACAATTTCAATTTGTCCTTGCTCACATGCAATATACAAAGGTGAAGCTCTTGTCCCACTTACGAAATTTACATTCAATCTCTGATCCTTTAACAATAATTTCACAATTTCAATATCACCTTTCATACAAGCAGCAATCAAAGGTGTCCAACCATTTACATTACACCAATTAACATTAACTGTCTTGTTAAGTATCTCTTGAATCTCTTCCAATTTATCAATACAATAGAACGAAACATTTGGATCAAAAAGGCTCTCAATAAATTCTGGAGGGTTATCATTGAAACAAAGAGTATAAAGTCGTTGTTCAAGTTCTCCCATCTTCAAGTCAGTTAGGTATGGCTGTTGAATCGATTGTTGTTTTGATTAATTGATTGATTTTTTATAAGAAAATGGAGAGGAGGACAAGGCAGAAAAGAGCGTTTGCTGGAGATTCTGAATTTTTCATTCAAGGTGATATTGAAAGAACTGCTTATTTAACTCAACAACATCAACATCAACTACAACCAACGAATCAACTTACGAATGCTACGACTACGACAGCTTCAACGAATTTGATTTTGTAATTTGCTTTTAATTTTTTTTTTTTCTTTTTTTTCTTTTTTTTTTCTTTTTGAGATTCTTTCAAAGGAATAGAACATAATTGATTGATTGCAATCAATGTTTAATTGGAAGAGATTAATGAATTAATCAAGGATTCAACAATTTATTGTTGCTTTTGATTCACAAAAATTTGTGAAAATGAAGAAAGGAGAGATCTCTGAAAACACATATTGATGTCGATTTGTAATTAAATAGAGATCTTCATTTCATTTCATTTGTTTTATGATATTATTTTGATTTTCTCTAATGAGTCAATAATAGCGAAGAATTCGTTTGTGGATTTTCTCGTTGTGGAACAAAGTTTAGAAATGTATTTGAGTATGAAGAACATTATAATAGTGCACATAGAAATGTTTGTAGAGTCTGTAAAAAGTATTCATTTTTGAAAGTTTAATTACAATTTTTTCTAAACATTTTTTTTTTTCAAAAAATAAATCAAAAAAGAGTTTATCCAACAATGAGATTATTAGACCTTCATATTTTAGAAACCCATGATACATTATTTAAATTACTTGCAGAAAAACAAAAAATGGTACTGAGTAAAATACAAAATCAAATTCGTTATTTTATTTTATTTTATTTTATAATTAGTACTCATGTTTTGTTGAAGGATGTGAAAGAAAGTTTATGGATTCACAAAAGAGAAGACTCCACTTAATTGATTATCATAAATATCCTAGAACTTTTTCATTTTCTCTTTCTTCAAATCCACAAAAAGGAAAAAACAAAGCAAAACAAGAGAATCAAGAACAGTATCTTTTTTTTTTTTTTCCTTCATATGATAATAATTTTTTTCAAAAAATAAAATAAAATAAAAAAGGAATATGAAGATTGATAACCAACCAACAGGAACTGAAAATACATCTCCACAAAAAATAGAATCCAATGATCCATTTGTCCCAAAAAATTTTTCATTTGGAAAATCATCAGCAAGTTTTTATCGTCCTCCTGAAAAACAAAAGTCTTCAAAAAAAAGACCACCAAAGAAAAAATTAGAAGAAAATATTGCAACAATGGACACAGAGATGGCAGATTAGATGGAAAAAAAAGATGTAAAATATTTTAGAAAAAGAATCAAAAATGAAATTGTAAATCATTTATTCTTTTTGAGATCTTTCATTGATTTTCTTTTCAAGTTCTGTCAATTTGTCAACTAAAACTTTGTTTTCTTCTTTAAGTAATTGAAATTGTTGTGTCATTAATCCATGGATATCTGCTCTAAGAATTTGTAAGTTAACCTCAGGTTCTTCATCTTTTTGATCTCGAGGTTCCCATCTTAAGAGATTTTGATTTGATTAGAACTTTTTTTTATTTGTTTATTTATTTATTGAAAAATTCAAACCTTGTATATTTTGTTGATTCGGCAACTCTTGCTTGAGGACTAAAATTTTGAACAGTATAATTGGATTTCTTTTGTTGTTTAAAAGCTTCAAGCACTACAAAGGAAGAAAGATTAATTAAAGTTTTCTTGAAGAAAAAAAAAAGAAAAAGAAAAAAAAAATCACTAATTCTTTTTGTTTCCTTCTTTCCTAACCCTCTTTGAATTCTCATAATGACAGATGCCCATTCCTATTAATTAATTTGAGGATCAAAAAATAAATAAAAAAAGAAAAAAAGAAAAAAAAATAAAAAAAGAAATAAAAAAAGAAATAAAAGAAGAAAATTGTACCATCATCCATTCTTGTTCTGCAACGTATTTAATTCTATCAAAAGTATTACTAAGCATAGCAATAAGTAGATTCTAAAAATTGAGTTATTATTAAGATCAATTTTAATTTTAATCGATTTTTTTTGTTTTTTTAAAAAAAAGAAAAGAAAAAGAAAAAA
>Ga0097678_1002826_pt1 | contig 12777 bp, 8 predicted proteins | sample ThiBiot_500_plan_2_FD_72847 | JGI IMG/M metagenome (GOLD analysis project Ga0097678, IMG submission 72847) | Wastewater bioreactor microbial communities from Cape Town, South Africa - Thiocy_expt_500_plan - 1398105537976 (version 2) (version 2) ...
GATGATGATGAATGGAATTGAGAAGATTTTTGTGCGTGATGATTCGAATGCGAATTTTCTTCATCACGTTTTCTTACTAAATTTCGATAGGATTTTCTCAAATCTTTATCGTTTAAGTTCGTCGTAAATTTCGATACGAAATTCCACAAATGTTGTCGATAAGTTTGATAGTCATCATCGTTTTTACTTTTCAAAACATATTCGATTTGATCACCGATTTTCAGTAGACATTTATCGAATTCTTTGACATAATCATCATGTGAATCGAATGCAGCTTCGGGTGAATCAAGTTTACTGAACCATTTCTTAACGGGCCGAAGTAATTCTTTACATTGTTGGAACATATCATTCCCTGAATTATTATCTTCTTCTTTTTTCTTCAACGTTTTTGTTGATCGATCATCATTCGACTTCTTTTTCGAAGATTTTGCCGTTGTCGAACTTTCTTCATCGCCACTGGAATTGTCGATAATTTCTTTTGATTTCGGGTGTTTTTCATGATTATTCACTGTGGGTCCATTGGTTCGTCGTTGTTTCTTAGCTGAATTCGAACCATTGAGATTTTCTTCATTCGAAACTTTCGTTTTCTTCGCCGATATCTGAGTTGTTGTTGTTGATTTTTTCGTTTTAGCTGCATCTTTTTTCTTATTATTAACAGGATTTGCATAATATTGTTTTAATAAACGTAGAAGATAATCTGCTCGTTTTTTCACATGATTTGCCTGTGATTTCGATTGTTTATCATCGAGAAGAATCTTCGACGACAAGCCCAATTCAGGTTCCATTTTAATCTGTTCCCAATTCGAATATCCGTGATCATAAATGCCACGTAAAAGTGCTTTATCATCTTCCAATGACCAAGAACACGGCCAATCGGCAGGCTTGATTTTAAGTGCTGATGGAAATGTGAAATTTTTTCGTTGATCTCCAAAGACTTTCTTTAATACATCTAAATCGCGTATCGAATTGATCACTTGTAGAGCATTGATTGAAACGTTATTCAAACGTATAGTTGGAGTTTTATCTCGAGGATTTGTTTGTTCGTCTTTAGGCGACGATGAGCTCGTTGTTGATGTTGGTTCAGTTGAATTCTGTTCAACAGCTAGTGAACATTCGTTATAAAGATTCTTTGCTAATTCTTCGATATCTTGCCGAGATTTATCTTCTAATTCCGCGTCCATCGTGATCGAATCGAGACGAGATAATGGATCAGAGAATTTCTTAAAACTTTTAACAAAACGCCGTATTTCATTCGAAGTAAAATCCGTTAACGATCGACGATTAGCATTGTTATTATTATTATCAGTTTCTAATGTTGAATTGAACAATTCGACACGTTTTCGACTACGTGGTGGCAATGCTGCTGTTAACTCAGCTAGACATTCATCGTCGAATTTCTGTCGTTCACTTTCAGGAATAATATCCTTCCAACTTTTGCTTTTATTCACAACTGTTGTTGGTTCAATAGCTTCGTCTTCCATTGTTTGAATATTCGCGATTTTAAATTGTGAAAGAAGATCTTCGCTGCTGTTTCTCATCGATGAATCGTCGTCTTGTCGTGTTTCAGCACGACGAAGAATTTCATCGATATCGATCTTTTGCGATTCTTCTTCGGCTGAACCTTCTTCATTCGAATTTTCTTTGAATAAATCTTCAGCACCAAATTTAATGATTGTATTCAATTCTTCTTTTGTCAACGGTCGGCTATCAGTCGATGAGTTCGATGTATTACTAAAATTTTGAAATGCATTTCGTCCCGTTGTGTCCATACGTTGAATGACTAAATGATCGAGGACCATTTTCTGTTTCGCACGTTCAATGATTGTCTCTTCGACGGATTGTTTTGCAACAAGACGATAGATATTCACTTGTTTCGTCTGACCAATTCGATGAGCACGTGCTTGTGCTTGAAGATCATTCTGCGGATTCCAATCACTATCATAGATAATGACGGTGTCAGCTGTCGCTAAATTAATACCTAAACCACCAGCTCGTGTCGAAAGAAGGAAAATAAAATCTTCGGATGCTTCACGATTGAAACTATTCAATGCTTGCCGACGTATTTCGCCTTTCATCGAACCGTCAAGTCGTTGAAAAGGAAATCGTCGTAATTTACAATATTCAGCTAGGATATCTAACATTTTAACCATTTGTGAAAAGATCAGAACACGATGATTGCTTGCACGTAGTTTTAATAGAAGTTTATCTAATAATAATAATTTACCACTACCTTTGATAATTTCATCCAAACTCGCAATTGTTTCATCGTCACGTTTAACAAAAAATGCGTGATTTGCACATTTTTTAAGTTCCATCATTATATTGATGAATGATGGCAGACTACCGCCACGTTCATTTGTTAATGCTCGATAGTTTCTCGTTAGAATCCATTTGTAATATTGTTTTTGTAGACGTGTCATTTCAACACGTAGGATCTGTTCGACTTTAGCTGGTAGAGATTTTTCGACGTCACGTTTCACACGTCGCAATAAGAATGGTTCCAATTCTTGATGTAATTCTCTCGAACGTTTAACTAAACTCGTATCGTTTGTTGTCAATAATGTTGAATATTTCGAATCGAATGTATTCCAATCATTGAAATAATTCGGCATAATAAAATGCAGCAATGACCAGAGTTCTTTGAGTGAATTTTGCAAAGGTGTGCCCGTGATTAAAATTCGATGTTGTGATTCGAATTGAATCAACGTTCGATAGAGCATTGAATCATCGTTTTTCAAACGATGAGCTTCATCGACAAGTATCACATTCCAATTGATTGATGATAGATATTTGCTATCTTTCAATAGGAAATCGTAAGTTGTCAGCAGTGCATGAAATTTCAGTTGTTTTTTGTTTCCTGATGCGTACATTTCGAAATGACGAATCTTTTCTCGTGATATCATATCGCCAATGTAAATGATGGTATTCATTTGTGGTGCCCAACGATGAAATTCTTGTTGCCAACCTTGAATTGTCGACAAAGGTACAACGATAAGAAACGGTCCGTGCACACGATGTTCCTCGAAAACATACGAGAGGAACGATATCGTTTGAATTGTCTTGCCCAAGCCCATTTCATCGGCTAAGATCACTGAATTTTGTTTACACCACGAATGTGCCAACCAATTCAAACCTTCTAATTGATAATCACGTAGTTTGAATTCAGGTTCTTCAGGCGCAAGATACAACGGCTGAACAGTCATGGGAACGAATCGTGGCCGATCGATGGCTAATTTTTTTCGTCCACTTGTTGTTTGTTGTTGTTGTTGTTGAGTTTGTAGATCTTCAGTTTGCTGTGTCAATCGAACATTGTATTCATCAATTTTATCTTGAAATCGTTTGGCAATTAAATGTCCGTCCTCCCAGGTACATTCACTGTAGGCAAGACCGTCCCATTTGCAGAAATAATCATAGGTATTCTCCTGTTCACGATTCTTCTCGTGAGCAACGATACGTTCGACATGTTGATAACCTGCAAGAGCTGTGTCGTTTAATTCTTGTTGACATTCGAACAATTCGATTTCGTCCATGTTTAAATTTTCTCGACGCCATAAACGTGTTTGTTCGTGTTGTTTGAGAAAATTTTCCAGGATTCGAGAGCTTTTCACGTGCGCTTGCTGTAGACTCGCGCTGCTTTCCCATGTATTATGTAAATGTGACCAATTTTTCCACTTGATCAAGAATTGTTCTTCCCCGTCGGACTGAGTTTCATCGTCGCCATTGTAATTTGCATTTGGATCGCCGAATTCATCGATATTATAGATGGTTGTCGATGGTCCTGTGGCATCCTTTCGACCGAAACGTACTTTCAAAACTTTTTCGATCGTTTCGGACGATGGTTCATCAGCGATGATTGTCGTCGGTTCACCTGAGCTTGTTAGAGTATCTGATGTTCGAACTTTCGTTTGTCGTTTCGCCGTATTCGATTCGAGATCAGTCACTGACTGAGAATGATAATCGTTGGATATGGATTCATCATCGTGATTGGTATTGCCGTTTTGATCGTCGTCGGAATTCGAGTCCGATGAGAGATGCCGTTGCTGTTTTTTGCCTCGACGACGAGATTGATCGGCACGATCATCGTCATCGTCGGATTCTTCATGATAGTTTATCGGATTGGAGGCGGCTGTTCGACGGATTTTTCGTTTGTTCACAGATGCCGACGAATTCTTACCGCTGGTCGACGGTTGACGACGAGCTTTTTTCGTTGCCGATGCAAAACTTGTTGATGAAGATGTTCGTTGTCGTTTTCGGTTCGATATCGATGTGGAACTATTCGAAGTCGGCTTCGATCGTTTGACTTGTTTCTTCGATTTGGCTTTTGCTTGGCCAAAACCACGTTTCGATTTCGTTCTTGATCTTCGTTTATCATCGAAATCGTCATCATCATCATCGTCATCGTCGTCGTCGTCTTCTTCCTCATCACCTTCTTCTTCTTCATCATCTTCATCTTCATCATCTTCCACTTCTTCTTCTTCGTCATCGTCGTCGTCATCATCATCATCATCATTATCATCATCGTTGTCTTCACTACTATCACTCAATCTTTCTTGATGTTGTTGCTGCTGCTGTTCAGATTCTTCAGAACTTTGGTGTTCGATTTCATTTTTATTTAGTATCATTTGCTTTTGACTATTCTGTTGACGTAATAGTAATGGTTCATCTTCTTCATCTTCGTCTAAATGTGAAGATGGTGGAAGAAAATGTGATAAACTAGAATTCTGTCCAATTGGATGAGTTTCTTCATCGTCATCGTCTTCAGTATGATCGAGTGTTGTTGAATAATTATGACTTAAATGATGTTGAGTATTTGAATGGCTAAAAAAGACAAATCATGTCAAATATCTTTGACAAGTGATTAGCTGTCAAAAAAACCGCAAATATTTTGCAAAATTTAACTTTTTTTGTAAGTCAACCGAGAGAAAAACAAGTGTTTGACTAGTAAATATTCGATATAAATCTCCTAAATTTACATGTCAATCATCGTCAATTATTTTCTCAGCTTTCTACTGTTGAATTCCATTCGAAAAACTTCAAACTATTCAATTATTCTCGAATTGGAACGAGATTTCATTGCATAATGCCAGCCCATTTTTGGTCAAAATCAGCCCAATCAAGCTCAAAACTCTTTTCAACATTGGAGTACTCATTTAAATTGTAGTCAAATGAAAATAAACTCTTAAAATCAACTTAAAAACAGTTCAATTCAACATTTTCCCCTCGAATAAAAACCTCAATAACTAACGAGTTCATCGATAGATTTCCTTGTTTCTGCACAGATTCATCTTCGTCAAGGTTAGATCTACGAGATTCGATTGAATTACCTGCACATTGATTAAGATAAATAATAATAATAACAATATCATAAGATGAGTACATACACTCACCACATGGGACGTATAATGTTATTTTATTTTCGATTTTTTTTCTTCGACGACTACGTCGCCATCTTGTCTCTTTTATTCTCGAGACCTCTCTCTCAGACCGAACGGACGATAGCGACGCCTTCATCATCAACTTTTGTCTTCGCGTTAGATGAGGTAAATATATATTCAAAAAATAACACGGTCGCGCAATGTCGCTTGTCGACGTTAAACATATGGGAGAATCGAAGTCGACAACTAGCTGTTAAATAGCGACAACTATTTGAACGTCTTTCAGTAAAATAAGATGAAATCGATTTGACGACACCATTTAATGAAAATTTCTTTTTATGAAGAAAAAAATTTATAATAGGAGAGCACAAAAGGTAAAATCACCAACAAAACACGCACACAGATTTGTTTGATAAGAAGGACTAAATTTGTTAGAGATAGTTTTTAATCTACATGAAAAGAAACCGGCGATAAATGTGTGAAGAAAAGAGAAAAAAGCCAAACGGATATCGTACATTATACGAACAGAGGTAAATCAGCTGATGATGACAATAAATAAGATTTGCAGGATAAATAGTGGAAGTTGGAAGGAAGAAAAAAGAAAAAGACGTGAAAAGGATATTAGTAATTTTGAAAAAAAAACAAACGAACAGAAAATTACAGCAACACATACGCACACAAAATATAGAAAAATAATAATTATGATTGAAACTATTTTTTTTTTGGTTTTTGTCGTAGTTTTTTTTTTGTTTCTATATGAATAGAGAAATTACATTAGTAAAGTAAGAAGAATTAAATTAAGAAAAGAAGAAGACGAAATAAGTGTGTACTTGCAGGGATGAATTGACATCTATCAGATCAACATCGAATGGAGTCTTAGTGCAGTTCTTTTTTGTGGTTGAAAGCAGGTGACTAGACGATAATCGAAATGGGAGGTGGTGATGCGTTTAGGTGGAATGTTTATGGATCGACTACATTTGACAGAGATAATTAAGTGTGATAAAACATTGCACATAAACAAAAAGGAAAAAGAAATGATTTGATTTTGTTTGTTTTCTTTTCTTTGTCTTTGAAATCGAATGAATCAATGTTCTCTAGATATTGTTTTTGATTTAAAGACTTCCAAACGGATCGTTAACTTGTGATTGATTCGTTTGTGCTTGTTGACCAAATGGTGAACTACCAAATGCCGACGGATTTGCAAATGGATTGGTTGCTGCCGCTGCCGCTGGTTGCATATTTCCCATTGTACCAAAACCAGTTTGCTAGAATTAACAAAGAAAAATCATATAATTAACTGAACCAATCAATGAAACAAATCCCCCTCAATTCAAATCATTATTTATCTTAAAAGAGTATGTCTATTGAATCAAAGCAGAAAAGAAAAACATATTAGGCAAGAAAAGCTTTCTGTTTTTTTTAAAAAAAACTAGTGAGGTTAATCGAGCATTCAAATAAATATTTGTTCATTGAATGTGTTAGACTAGAAAAAACCTTTTCAAGGATCAATTCCCTTTTCCCTGGCATTCACATGCAAAGCAAGTTAAGATTATTACCACTGGATAATAAGGTCGAATCATGCGATTCATATACATCTATAGAAAGAATAATAGTTGATTGTTGTCAATTATGTTGAGTTCCAAGTTCGTCATCTTTCGAATGAGATTTATTATTCTTAGAGCAGTTCAAATACTTTCTCATGACAGATCTGCATATGATTTTAATCATTCATATTCTTGTTATTGACATTTGATCATCGTCTTTCTCTGACTGCCAAAACAAACAACTCGATATGTTTGTTGAACAATGAAAGGATCGAGTATGTTTGTATTATTCAAGTATCAAGATTAAAAAGGAAGACATACCGATGGGCCACTAGGAGCAGCAAATGGATTTGTTGATGATGCTTGCGGTGGTGGTTGTTGCCACATATTATTCGTTTGTATAGGCATCTGAAAAGAACAGATGAAACGATTGTATTCGGTGAATTTTAGAAATCAAATAAACTTACACCACCACCAGCAGCAAACGGTGCACCACCCATTGACATATTATTCGGCCATGTTGATCCAGGACTGCTCATATTTGCACCTCCAATGCCGATTTTTTGTTGATTCTTATTATCATTGGGATTCCATTGATGATCTTTTCTATTAAGAAAGAAAAGACAACAATCGAAGCCATAGAATATTTTAATTTTCACTATTTTTTGTAAACTAACCCGATTTTCGTTCGATCTTTCATATCGAGATTGGCAAATAGCGAATTAAGTGATGAATCCAAATCACCTTGTATTGGTTTCGGTGTTGTTGATGATGGAATGCTCGGATTCATTGCTGTTAAAGGTTGATTCGATGATGATGATGTTGGTTGAAGAATATCATCGAAAAAGTTACCTGAAAACAAAAACACAAAAATAGAATTCTATATTTGCTATGAAAAACATAAACACTAAACATGCAACAAACAGACGACTAAACTACCTTCAGAAATTTTCGAAGTTTCAGTGGTTAGATTTTCTTGTGCTTTAAGAAGATGTGTTGATTAGTAGTGCTAGTATGTCAATGTTCGACTTACTTTTTGGAACAGCTGTATCAAGAGCATTTTGGAATGGTTGTTGTTGAAATGTTGGAAATGCTGCTTGTTGATTGATGTTATTATTAGTTGTTGGAAAGAATGTATTTGTCGATGTTTGAGATGGTGGTGTTGCAAGTGAAAAGAGGTCATCAGTTAACAATTGTGGTTGATGAACAGTTGATTGTTGACCATTGGATGCAGCAGCTTGTTGAGAAAAGAAATCTGTACCACCAAAACCGTTTCCACTCGCTGAAGCAGTCGTTGTTGTTTGAGGAAAACCAGTTGGAGATGATGATTCTTTGCTCTTGAAATCAATTGAATTTATTTAAAAAAAACAACAAATGATGAGAAAAATACTTTATGAAATTGTGCGAGTGCGTTAGCTTCTTCTTCGAGAACTTTCTGTGGATCATCACTATCGTTGAAAATTAAATCTCGTGAAAAACTCTTCAAATCTTGTTCGGTTTGTGCTCTAGAGGAAAATAAATCAACGATTCGAATCGACGAAATGATTTCAACTAAACAATACCGTGATATCGATGATTGAGAAGGCAGTTTTTTGCCTTCCATATGCGCCAAATGATTTTCCAATGCTTCCAAAAGACTGCTCGGTGCCTAAAAAATTAAAAATTTTGATTAGACAAAAATAAACAAGTAATTGACGACAATCGAAATCATTTAGCGAATTTTATTAATCATGCAGATTTTCCTTCTCCGATGCTCATGATCTAATTAACTTACTTTGTTATTTTCATCAATTCTCTATGCACAACATATTTTCATCGGATTACAAATCACAAATTCATCTCAATCAGTCATTGAAAACTTACTCGTGATAGATCAGGAATTTCGCTTCGTTCCATGCCCGATGTCTAGAAAAGCCAAACAACAATATATTACAAATTTGTTTTTTATTCATTCAATTAATAGAACGCGTTAGTATTTATTTCCTATGAAAGCCGGTTTAGTTGTTAATCAAAACGAGGAGATAAAGCAAACCTGATAGGTATAAACTGAGAGTTGCTAGAGATAGACAAGAAAAAACAAACGCTTGTAGTAGTTGTTGTGCATCGAAAGACGATAAACAACGCTCGGTGATGAAGAGGCAGAGAACTAGTTCGATTAGTATTTCAAATGGATTTTGAAATACCTGTCGCCAACTCGATCGATCAAATAACTGCGAAAGACGCTAATTGAATTGGTTTATTCAGAAAGGAAATCTCTCGAATGAATATCACTTATGTTTTTTGATTTACGTACTTCAGCAACTTTGAGAAAGTTGGAAACTTTATCTGTACGATCGAGAAATTTTTTGTATATATCCAAGGCTTCTCGACATTGTTTTTTATTCATATCAAAATATTTTTCTATAGCAAACAAATAATACGTTTCTTTTCGTGCATTGAAGGATCAAATTTCCTACCAAGTAAATTTATCATTCCATCATTAAAAGCTGCATATAAACGAATAAGATCTTTGATTAAGAGGAAAAAGCAACTATTAATCACGCCGTTTGTAAGCTCATTTGGTGTAACCTAAATGTTCAATAATTTATTTTCAAAAAAAATTAAAGAAAAAAACTCGAATCCATGCTTTCACTTCCTCTTTCTCATTCTCATTCGAAATCCATGCTGAACTTACAGAAATTTTTAGTTTTTTCGGCTGAAATTCACTCGTTGAAATCTCTCGAAACTCGACAAAAAGAAATTTACCTGAAATTCGAGTAAAGCATCTAATTGTTTTTGTAAAATCGGTAAAGCTTTTAGTAATTTATCGGTTGGCATTGTTCGAAGTACACCATCGTCTTTTCTAAATAATCAAACCGATTTCTAATTTATCAAAAAAACAAACAAACAACTCACCCTCGTTTTATTTTACAAAAATCATAGCCTGTCACTTTGTATGAATCGCGTTTTTCATTTAAATAACTTGCATAACGACGAATATAGTTCGACATATCACCACCCGGTACACCCATTCGATCGAGAAAAGTCGCCGGTTGAAGACGATGATTATGCGAAGCCATATAAGCTTCGAAACGCTAAAATTCAGCGAAGAAACAAAGAATTCGATTCCAAAAATAGAGTTTTTTTTGTTGTTGTTTACTTCGTTGCCAAAACACATGAGATGATGAATCGTAATTAAGGCTTTATACGAAACAACCCATGACGAATTTTGAGTACGTTCAATTAGTAAATCAGCTAATTGAGGAATGGAAACATTCATTTCATTGGTAGCTTGCAGAAGAACTTAAAAAGAAAAAAGTAACGATAAACAATTCGAAATTGATTATTTTACAATCGAGATGTTTCCGTTTTGGCCCCATAATCTCTTCCGTTGTTGCCTTACAAACAACTTTCGCTAAAGCTTGACCAGCGATCGTATTCTTCGCTGCTAGAAGTCGATCGACAAGACTTTGTCCACCTGGTTGCATGATCAAATCGTTTTCTCAATGCTAAACAAAACAAATCTCAGTTGATAGAGGAAAAGAAAAAAGAGTTCTTCTCAGATTGATGTTCGTGCTAGTGACATTATTTGTCAAGGTCATGCACACACTCAAGTAAACATAAATCAACATGAAAAAAAAGGTCAAACAATGATTTTCTTTTTTGAAAAATGAATTTTATCGAAATAAAAATATGCTAAACAATAACAACAACATATCCTGTTTTTTATTTACTCGGTGTCGACACATGTACTCAAACATTGATTGGTCTTCTCGATCCAATCAAATAAAATCTGGATTTAGCAAGCAAAAGAAATCAATCTCATTGCAATTGAGATTTAAAAAAAACGTAAATGAATACTCGAATCGATGATGATCGATTTCAAAAACTTAAATCCAACAAAATCGAACAAATTAAAAGTTCGTCAACGAAACAATTCAAGTATTGGTCGTGTTGGGTTCTTTTGCTTTCCAATATATTTTTTCTCCTTGACTTTTTTCAGTCATAAAACTTATCGATTAATAATTAAAAAACTACGTCGACAAATTGTTCGGCAACAACACGCAAAAAACCGTGATGAACAACAACGAATCGAAGAAGTTCGACAGCAAAATGATCCGTTATATCAAGCATGGATTAAGCAAAAGGAATATTTGAAACAACAGAGAGAACTGGAAGAAGAAAGAGAATTGTACGTGAAAAAATCTGATTTTTGGGGAAATTATTTTTCAGTTTTTTGTAGAGAAGAAGGAAGAAAACTACGAGACAAAAGAGAACAACTAAGAAAGCAAGCCGAAGAGGAGAAAGAAAAAGAAACTCCGATACATAATCCATTTCCTCCTGTTGTTCAAGCACAATCTCGGCCAAGTATCGAACGACCTATTTGTACATTCTATCTCAAAACCGGTGTTTGTAAATACAACGAACGGTTTGTCGTTTGAATGCGTCCTTCGATCTTTTAATTTTCGATTACTTTCAGTTGTCGTCGGACACATCAGAAGCCAGATATAACCGATACTCTCCTTGCTGTAAATATGTATTCGAATTTCGAGATGCAGTATGGTTTCGATGATGAATATGATTTAGGTTCGTTGAGATCGTTTGGTTTCTCGGCATTCATTTTTCTGTTGTTGATTTTTAAAGATATTGGATTAGAATTCGAAGAAAGTGAACGATATGAAAATTTTCGAGATTTTTATTACGATGTTCGACCTGAATTCGAACGATTCGGTCGAGTAATTACATTCCTTGTCTGTTCAAATGCTCAAGTACATCTGCGTGGCAACGTCTACGTTCAATACGAAACGTATGTTCGCTTGACATTTATATGTCTATTGAAATAAGATTTTCAGTGATTATCAAGCCATGTTAGCGTACAAAGCATTGAACGCTCGATATTATGCTGGCCGAATGGTTCAATGTGAATTCGTTCGTATTCCCAGTTGGCCAGCAGCAATCTGCGGTAGATAGAATTCATTCGATTGAATGTTTTACTTGATTTCTATTCGAAGGTTTATCATTGAAAGGCAAATGTCCAAAAGGTCGTCAGTGTAATTATTTACATGTCTTTCGAAATCCTTCTTCTCGAACAACAAAAAAACAGAAAACTTGATCACTAAATATTTTTGTTTCTTCAGATAAAATCCTTTTCTATTCGTTTATTCTTTCTGTGAATATGAGTGAAGAAAATTCGACAACAATGACTACTAATAACGAATTATCATCGAATTTCACCGAGCAAGATAAAGAATTAGGTAATCAAGCAAAACAAGAATACGATGGAGGACAATATGATGGTTAGAAATAAAGATTGATTTACTTGACGAATATTTTTGTTTTTCATTTGATAGTTTGTCTTAAAAGTCTTCAGAAACTTCTCGAATCCCATCCCGATGATCCCAAGATTGAATTTAATTTAGCATTAACTGAATATGCTCTATCAAACTTTCAAAAAACTGATCTTTTTAAAAGTCAACTTCATAAAATCGCAGAAAAAGTATGATTAACACGAGTTATTCTCGAGATATTAATCGTCTCGTTTAGCTTCACTGTGTGTTAGACAATGTTTCGACGTTGGAAGAACCTGATCAATGTACATTATTCTATAATATGTCGATTCTTCTCTACCAAATGCGTCAATATCAAACAGCACTATTAATCGTTGAGAAACTCTTTCGATTCATAGGACAAATTGGTAATAAAATCAATTCTTTGCGTTGTTTTTCAAAAATATATATTTATGCTGAAAATTTAGATGAAACATTGTCGTGGAAGATTTGTTTGCTTTTAGCTGAACTTTATCTTTGTACATTTCAAGTAGGAAGAAGAGTTTCGAGTTTATCGAAAAAAAAAGAAATTTTTTGCGTTTGTTTTTTTTT
>Ga0097678_1002831_pt1 | contig 12766 bp, 13 predicted proteins | sample ThiBiot_500_plan_2_FD_72847 | JGI IMG/M metagenome (GOLD analysis project Ga0097678, IMG submission 72847) | Wastewater bioreactor microbial communities from Cape Town, South Africa - Thiocy_expt_500_plan - 1398105537976 (version 2) (version 2) ...
GGGGGGGGTGGGTGCGTATTTACCAATTTTATCAATAACGCACAAGAGATTTCCTTCTTTCGCGAAAAAATAGCCGGCTAATGCGATTGCATAATACTTACTATTGGTTAATAGTCCCAGAATCGATGATAATATTACTCAAAGTCACTCCTAAATGCAAAATAAAATTCCATCTACTGATGTAGTTGATGATTTTTGTCGATATTTCAAGATCTCAAAAGTACACGCCTTGCGATATCCTAGTATCGTTCGTTAACGTTATGCTACGTCATCTGTAATGAAACACAACTGCAATAGTCCTGAAGTCAGATACCGAGTTTTTATCGTCGGAACTCTCGTATCCTCCTAAATAAGCCACAAGTTACGAATTATTTGTATAACAAGCCTCTCTTCGTTTCCCCTACTTTATGTTTTACTGATCATCTGTTTAAACCACTGCTTAAAAAAAAGAATAAAAAATACGAATCTTAATTGTTGTCTCTCTTATAAACTACATTGTTAATTATAAAATTGTATTCGAACTAAACTCGATGAAAAATTTTTTGACCTCCTTTTTTTAGAGAGCCATCCATTGAACGAACACACGAGGAACATGCGAACTTTGTTGGTAATTTTTGTATCCCTTGTGTATCTCTCGTCGGTATACGCCGATCGGCCTTGTACCGCTGACGATTTTATTCCACAATACACTGCATGCGACAGTCGTGGTTTGAGAAACGTTATTTATTATTTGAATCCTCAAGCTCAATGTACCCCTGGACCAATTCAACCAACTAATTTGTTTAACTTGCCCTGCAGTAAGTAAAAAAATTAAAATTTTTGTTGGATCGAGAAATATTTTACGAAAAGTTGAAAAAGGGGGTGGATTCTCAATTAATCGGTAATTTTGATTAGATATTAGCTGCAGTGCAGGAGAATATTTACCTATTGGAGCAACTATTTGCTCTCCCTGCTCGGCTGGTAAATACAGCTTGGGAGGAGGCATCAGATTGTCTGAGTGGAATGTAAGTAATTAATTATCCTATACACTGTAATGGAAATCAAGTTAATACAATACTCGAATGAAATTGGTGATGAGACTAATTAAAATACTCAAAATCCGTTAACACATATCTGATGGATTGCTTTAACAGGCCGATTTTGCCTGGGACAGCTGGGAGCCCCAAGGTATTACATTTAGAACATTCTGCATTAACAACACTGGTACTCTCGATGCTCCTGCAAACTGCACAGGGTAAGTCTAATCTCAAAGCAGCTTTTTTTTTTTTTTTTTTTTTATTACTTGCTAATATTTACATACTAGCTGGAAGATCGAAAATGGATTCATTCATTCTGGAGACACTGACGATGATAAGATTTCAATTTTGGAAATGGGCTTCCGAGTAAGTAATATCCGATCAGAAGTCGTTTTTATTTGTAATATCCACATATTTTTCATCATTTAATTATTTTATCGTGCAAATACGTATAATCTTTAATTTTGAACTTTTCTTTCTATATTTCGCGTTTGTCTTCTTTTTGTACGGACTGGTTTTTTTTTGAAATTTTTCGTAATATATTGTATGAAACTCAAAATAACATGTTATCTCTAGTTGGTTGCTCCCGGCCATATTCGATTCTTGTATCAAGTTGACGCTGAACGTGGATTTGACGGCCTCCGTTTTATCGTGAACGGCGTTACTGTAATGCCTATTACTTCTACTGTACCCGAATACATCGAGTTCAAGTACAACTTGGGCATTGGTGTGCACACCGTCCAATGGCAATTCGTCAAAGACACTACTGTGTCTCGCGGAGATGACAATGCTGCGCTTAAGGTGAGTCTTTAATATATGGGCAATACGTGATCAAGACATGGTTTAACCTCGTATGGTTAGTTGATTGAGATTAAAGGCTTGTCCTACGCAGACGACTTTTGCTCGTTGTGCCCTATTGGTTACTCTTCAGCCCAAGGCAGCTCTGAATGTCAAGTTTGCCGTGCTAACACCAAGGCTCCCGTTGAAGGTTCCCCACAATGCATCCCTTGCGCCAACAATGAATTCTCTTACCCCGGATCCGCTGAATGCCAACGCCGTCTTCGTAAGTTTTGTCATCTTGGCATACATGAAGAGCCACTTCTGATGATGGTAACAAATTTTAATGTTATTATTTCCATAGCTTGCACTGAAGCTGATTATGACATCGTTTACACACCCTGCCGCGACCCTGGTGTTCGTGACATGCAATTCACGTGGAGTCAACCGAAGATTTGCGACGAGCGTGCTGACGGTGCTGTTACACTCCCCGAAACTCAAACTGGCGTAGGCTGTGGTATGTAGACGTTAAGAATATCGTTAAAGTACTCATCTTGCGTCATCTAGCTGCATGTAATGCTGGTTTCTACCGCCCTGCTATAGAATCTATTCGCTGCTACCCTTGCGCGAACAACACTTGGTCTGGCCCCAATGCTATCCGCTGCCGCTCTTGTGATGCTGGTCAAGTTGCTCCTAGAAAATTCATCATGGAGCACTTCGAAGAATGGCCTTCAAACGTTCTAACTTCGTGTACCGGAGATTGTGGTACTGACGGTTGGAGATTGCGCTACAATCACATTGACAGTGGTGAAGGACACGGTCGTTTTGCGAGCGTCCAATTTAATTTCACGATTAATCTCGAAGAGCCTGGACAACTTCAATTCAAATACCAATTTAACTGTAGTTCATACTGCACCTTGCTGGTGGTAAGTAACATTTTCGCAATGCTGTTGATTGTTAACATTGTCTGCTTAGTCTTCTGCTCGCAAGTTTAGTCGTTCTTATTACAGCATGTTCTACGGCGATGAAGTCGTTGAACGATCCCTTCAATTGGTTGCCGGTAAACATGATATTTCTTTCTTCTTCCAAGAGTACGACGATAACTTGCAAGCTCGAAACGACAAGATCCGCATCTACGTGAGTAAATTTGAAAGAAGTTAAAATTTGAACTATACCAGATTAATCCCAACTACTCTTCCTCGTAGGGTGTTTGTTTCAAATATTCAATTTGTTTTAATGTTTGATGAACATCTTTACATCTTTAAATATTAACATTTGTTTACAGTCTGTTCGTGTTACCAATGTTGCTGAAGGTGAAGGTGGTGCTGAGAGTTGCGAAAACTGTTTGAGCGGTACTTACGCCTCAACTGTGGAGCCTCGCTGCATTGAATGTGGTGCTGGTCGTTACTCCAATATCACTGAGGGTCCCCTTACTCAATGCCACACTTGCCCGGAGAATACTTTTGCTGAAGGCCCTACTTCCAGCGAGTGCTTGGCATGCGGTTATAGAACCACTTCCGCCCCCGGTTCTAGCGAATGTTACACCAACTGCACGTTCAGCATTGGTACTCACAACTACGATTTGAACCCCTTAAGAAAGTAAGCGTAGAAGCCTGTTACTATTGCTGCATATTAATCAAAGCTTGCTTAGGTCCGACGCTGACATGTACGGTCCTATCTATGATCCTCGTACTGGTCACATTTACTACTTAAATGTTTGTACCAAGCAACACTCGAACCACTCTTGCTTCGATCGTTCAGGCAGTCCTATTCCTTCTTTTGCTTGTCAACTCACTAACAATGGCTACGGTGTTGATTTGGGTCACGTCATTGGCTTTGGTGAATCGGTCAACAATGGCCCTCGTAACTCTTTCGTCGTGCGCTACACTCAAGGTACTCTCGGTTGTGCTGGTCCCAATAACTCTAGCCCTGCGTTCCCTCGTTCTACAACTGTAAACTTTTTGTGCGATGATGAGGCTGGCATTGGCTACCCTGAGCCTGCTGAAGGTGGCATTGAACAGTCTTCGACGCCTTGCCAATATTTCTTCAAGTGGCGCACTGCTTACGCTTGTCCATTGTGCACAGCCGCCGACTATACTTACTACTACACTGAGTGCAAGAGTGGATTCCAATCCAAGGTTTACACTTGGAAGAACAGTCCGAAGGTCTGCCATGACGGGGTTGGCCTGCCTCCAACTGAGCAAAACTTACCTTGTGCTGACAACGACAAGATGATTTGCAAGCCTGGTGAGCACAAGGTTGAACTTTGTGAAGGCTGCCCTACTGGTCAATTCTCTGTCGGTGGTGGTAACGTATGGCAAGATTGGAGCTCATTGCCCGAGGGATTCTCGTTCAGCTGCCAAAACAAGCAAGGCTGTACCAACTGGGAGACTAAGGGTTCAGTACTCGTGTCTGGATCTACTGGCTCGAGCGTCGACTTGGTTGTAAACTTTGTGCGCCCTGGTACAGTTCGCACTCAATTCTTTGGTTTGTTGATCTTTGGTCGCCATTTGACTATCTCCCTCGACGATCAAATTGTTGCCAAGTTGTCCGAATCTTCATTCGACGGCACTGAACACAGACTACCTGTTGAAGTTGGTACTCATAAGATCACGTGGACTTACTCTCTCGATGAAAACGCTCCTTCGTAAGTTTCGACTTGAACAGCAATCTAAATTAACATTGTTATATTCACATGAATCAATGTCCCTTTTTTTGCTAAAATCAATAATTATTTTCTTAGTAACCGCCAAGATATGGGTTATGTTGCCATTCAAACAATCATCACTGAAGGTACCAAGTGGAACGATGCCTCTTGCGTGAAGTGCCGACCGGGCTATTACCAACCTTACACCAACTCCACTACTTGCTTGGCTTGCCCTCGTGACAGTTACAACATAGAGGAGGGTCGCTTTGAGTGCACTTCTTGCCCTGACGGTACTTACGCGCCTTCAGCCTCCACAGAGAGATGTTTCAACAGGGAGCCTTGTACCGAGAAGGATTACATACCCGTGTACACTCAATGCAAGAACGGATTCTACAACCAAACATACGTGCTAAAGAAACCCGTTATTTGCAAGGAGACGTCATCTTACAGACCTCCTGCGCCTCAAGAATTGGCTTGCACTTGCCCCGACGGTCAATTTAAGAATGCTGCAGGCTTGTGCGAGAGCTGCCAACCTGGCTTCTCGTATGTTGAAGGCAGATGCACGCAAGCTCAACGCGGTTCTGCTGCCATTTTGGTGAAGGATTTGTTCCCGAGAGGTCGCACTTCTGCAAGTATCTCATGCGCCACCGACACTGGTTGCTCTGGCGCGTGCAGAACTTCTTGGAGATTGCATCCTGAAGGCATTTCCTCTGGTATTCAAACTGGCCGTGCTATTTCACACATTACTATTCCCGTTGAATTGGCTATCGATGGAAGCTTGACCATTCGCTCTGTTTACATAAATCCTGCCAACCAAGCCAAGAACTTCTTCCAAATCTATGTTGATGGCATCTTGGCCTACCACACAACCAACACTGACCAGAACATCGTTATTCCTCTGCCGCGTGACAGCAAACACATCGCCTTTGTTTGGCACCAGAACACTGTTGCGGAAGTCATCGTGTCTCAAGCGTCTATCATCGGGGCTACTGACGGCATTCCCATCCTCCGTCAATGCCAGTCTGGCACCTATTCGTCCACCACTGGTGCTACTACTTGCACGCTTTGTGCTCCTGGTACTGCTGCCAATCAACTCGGTGCTACCACGTGCTCTCCATGCGAGGAGAACACATTCGCTGCCACTTCCGGCTTGTCCAAGTGCACTGCTTGCGGAGCTGGTAGTTTCGCTAACAAGGGAAGCTCGTTCTGTCAAACGACTTGCAACTTTACTATCGGTGACAATCAAGTCAACTTGAGCGGATTGAAGCCTACTACTGTCGAGACTATTGCTGGCAATAGATATTTGATTAGCTTGTGCGAGATCTTGGACACTGCTGACTGCGTCAATGGAAACACCAACTTGCACACGCACGTTTGTGTCACGCGTGGTAACACTAACCGCGGCATTGACTACGGCAAGAACTTCAACTTTGCTCCATTGACTGTCGACAATGCAGTTCACAGCCTCAACGTCACTCTTGATTACGGTGAGGAGTGCTCGTCCAGCGATCCCACTCAACCTATTCAATACAAGAAGACGTAAGTTTGTCTCCGTTGCCGTGCAATGTTATCAAACTAACTTTACATTAGCTTCATCACCTTCTACTGTGACATTTCGAAGGGAGTTGGTGAGCCCGTGTTGAACACTCAACGAACAAAATTCACCGATCAATGTGAGGACTTATACTTTGATTGGCACACTGCGCACGCTTGCAGAGTTTGCAAATTCCCTGAAGACTTTGAGGTATATTGAATATCGAATGTGGAGTCAGTGAAACTAACTCGAAATTTTTGCAGAATTTGGGTGCCTCTGAATGCAAGGATAAGAAAAATGTCGTTAGCTACGGCCCTAAGGGCGATTGCATCAACTTGAATTATGCATCGCCTTATCAACAAGAAGAAGATTGCACTCCTCAAGGATTCTCGACCATTGGTGTTGTCATTGGCATTACGGTCTTCATTTTGTTGGTCGCAATTATGGCTACTGGCTTTTTGATTGTGTACATGAAGAACAAAAAATTGACAGCCCAATACTCGTTGTTGAAGGACGCGCACGCAAATAGGTTAGACGTGGCTTTGGATGACAGTGACAATGAGTTGTAAACATTGAATATTTTATATTTTGTACCCGTTTTAAACCTCGAAATTTGTAAGTAAATACAGCTTAAAATTAATATTTTTATGAGTTCTAAGATTGGAGAAAAATATTGAGTTAACAAGCTCATGGTACAAAATGAAGTGCTATGATAGAGTATTATTGCACATCAAAATTCTTTGCATCTTCTCGACCAAAACTCATTTGGCTTAATATAAATGACTGCATGGTCCTCTTGAACTTCAATTGGAAGTTTAACATCTGTTGTGAGTGTGAAGGTAATTCTACGTGCAGAACATATCTCTTGCTTTCCACAAGAAACTCTCTGCCTCTGCAACATTTTCACGTACTGAGCCAGGTAACTATTTTTAAAACCCACAAGCACTTCACCAAACCGTTCAATATGTCCTCCACCATTTTGTATAATTTCCAAAATGAAGTCTTCCAGTTTTGGTTGCAAGTCTACTCGACAATCAATGCCAACGAGTTGTTTGATCTCTTTGAGGTGAGCTTGCTTGCACACTTGATGACTTTGCCAATTCTGAAGTGCAACTTGTAGTTTCGAATTGATCGACATGTTGTTATTATTTGCTTTTGAATGAGAAACTATGGCAATTGTTTTACTTGTGAAGCTCTTCATATCTTTGTCTACATGAGGTAAGCTCTTTGGATGGGCTGACGTTGCTTTGTGACTAGCAACAGGTTGAGTTGTGGGTGCTACTGGGATTGTTGACCGAGGAGTCTTAGAATTCCCCTTCAAAGTTTTCCCTGGGAGTTGGTTTGCAATTTTCTGTTTTGCTTCTCGAACTTTCTTTTGATTGTTATTATTTTCATTATTGAAGCCCTGTGAGTGTCCCACTTTTTCCATATTTGCGTCTTCTTGCATGTTCAATTCCTTCGTTTCAGATGGGTCTGAATATTCATCAACAGCAAATGCTGATATGTCTCCCACTGACAATAACAAGTTCCGTTGAAGTTGGGTGTCAGGAGTGAGGAAAACAGGTGGTGTTCGAAAACTAGGTTGATCAAAAGAGTGTCTTGGGGTGCTTGTCATTGGATGAGGCTTCAAAACAATCTGCACATTAAAGTGCTCGAACTGAGAACAAAATGCTTGAATATCTCGTTGAACTACCTCAGCATTGGTTGAATCTACCAGATCATAGTATTAGACCGAATGGCTTTAAAATTATTTACCTGCACTGGGATGACGCTGTGTAGGGTCTTGATAGAGAGATTGAACTGCCAATTTAAAACATTAACACACGACTAAATTACAAAGGGTAGATCATTATTGTAACTCACTATTATTTTCTGAGTGGTCATTGGGTCGTTGCTCCTTTAAGTACCAATACATGCTTGGCCCAAGCATTTCAATCAACCCTGGTTTTTTTAGCACGATCAATTCTATGTGCTCTGGAAGGGAGGGGAACAACTCATGTGTGCAGCGAATACATTCTTCAGTCTCATCTTGGTACCACTGCTCCTTCGTAAGCGCATTTTGTACTTTTGTGTGATTCATTGCTGCATACACAAATGTAATTTTGTATTCAACCCTGATCATTTCACCGTCCTTCAATTGTTCATGAAATACATTATCAAACTGCAAATCTCGATATCCATAACCCTACTATTTGGTTAAAAAATACACATTGCAAGTTAACTACTTTTTTTGCGATTGTGACCTGGGGGCATTTTGCAACCTCATCTAACACTTTTGTAATGCAGAGGTCTTGTGCACCATGTTTGGTTTGTATGCACAATAAGGCATATTGTGCTGGCTGATTATTCAACGCTGGCCTAAGCAAGCACTTAACATACACATCTGGACTGTGTGACACATCACGTGGTTGAATCACAGTATCCAAAGGCACTTGATCCAAAAATGGATCCCAGTCGTTTGTGTTGATTTCTTTGGGCCAGAGGGGGAAGTGAATATCAGGTGCATTCGAAGTGACCTTAGGACCTACACTTTTGTTAATGATTCGATGTGGTACATGGGCAATAAATGAGTTCTTCAAGTATCGAAATCTAGCCCCCATCTCTTGTTCAAGCATATTTCTGGCAAAAATTATCATATTCTGAGCCACTGCTTTTTCCATTAATTGCCATCCTTGTTCCTTGGTTTTCAGTTCAAACTGTGGGTTCAGTCGAAGGTACCGCTTTTCAATCATTGATGGCAGGCACAAGATATATAATACATCTATATTGTATGTGTCTGAGGTGGGTAGCTGTTGAAGAATAAATCCGCATGCAATGGCAAGCTGGTACATAGGAACACAATTGTAGTGCCACGTGCGAGGAATAGGTTGTGCTGCATTAAACAGAACAAACAATCGACCAAATAGCTTGGCATAAGAGTTGTCACGTATCCAAATCTCCAACTCTTTGGGTAGGGTGGTAGACTTGGGCTGAAAATTTTCTACCAACACTGGAATGCCTCCAGTCTTCCTTATAACATCACTCTCGGTGGAGCTCATAAAGTACACTCCATTTCTTCTTAACATTAAAATAGGGTAGCTGCATTAATTACTTACCTTTCCAGATCATGCCGCGAAATACCAAGGGGGACAAAGTTATTGACAATGGCTTCTAGGTCAGATTCTCCAGCAATTGAGTGAAGCAAACGAATGTCAAGAAGCAATAGGAAAACTGAATTAATTGACATTCTGTATTTTCTAACCAAGTTGGTCATCGCCATCATGCTTCTCAAGCGCACGATGTACAGACAAGCCTCATCCGTGAGATCATCATTTGGTTCAACTTCTTTCCATATGCATTGTTTGAAACACTGGTGCAATGCCTTTTGTTCTTCATCTAACAGCTCCGACATCCAATCCCACTCCATCATGTACTTCAAGTAATTGCTCGTAATACCAGGCTGATAGTTTACCCAGAATATAGTTTCCTTTGCTCGTGTAGGTCCAAAGGATTTGATAAGAGTAAAATAAGCTGCCTTGGTAATGTCGCCAAGCTCTGCTAAATTGTTTTGTACTAGCTCTCCTAAAAAGGAAATTTAGATCCAATGAGAGTTCTTTGTAAGTGAGAGGTACAATTAAAGCTAATATTTTGTTTATCTCAACAAAAAGTCATGCTCTATTATTCCGGATTTACTTTGAAACTTTGAATTTTTATAAAGATCAGCAAGAATCATACCTTTATAGTCTGAGTAATTACTTGAGTTCATCCTCTTTTTGAAGTTCAGCACAGGTTCTTCTTCAGGTAATTGAAAATGAACGCGCCTGATCGATTTCTTAACAAGTGCGTTGCCAATGACTTGTGAGTTGGTACAATCGGCAAGAGGAGGCCTCTTTAAGCAAGATCTATGAGCACAATAAAAGTTAAGCACAACAATAAAAAGATGGTTGGCAGCAAGACAAAACATTCTCAGCCGCTACAATGTTTTGGTCGCAAATCAGCGTAACTTACTTGACAAAGTATTTGTTGCTGAATGGCATGTTTTCTCCCTGTTATAGTATTATTAGCACTATATGAATACACAAATTATAATTTTTTTTGTTTTAGATGTAGAAAAAAAATATTTTTGGCGATCGCTTGTCCCTAAATGTTTTAATGTTTAAAATTCGTAAAAAAATTATTTGCGCAATGTTGATGGACAACTTTCGTAAGTGTGATGCAGGTTAACTTACCGGAATGTTGATAGGTCTCATCTGTGAGCTCATGATTTACAGTTGAAGTATTTCTTCCTGAACAGTACGTGTTGTTTGCTTTCGAGGTTAATAGTATTTACAACATGACGACCTGAAAATAAAGCCCAAAAAGAAACGCACAAAACTGATTTTTGATATCGTGCGGGCTTAATAACCAACCCAGTTATTTCAAGCCATCGTTAATGAAATCCACTTAATAAAGCCTTTCTAAGATGGAGCACCAAAGTCAACAAAAAGAAGAGATAGACACATTGATAAACTTGCCTCTTGAGATCTCCGTACAGATCATTGGATATTTATCTCAGCGTGATATGGGAGTAAGTTGTATGGTGTCGAGAGCTTGGAGAGAATTTTTCGATTCAAAAAGCGGTATTTGGACACTGCTATACAAGTTATTTTTCAACATGAAGCTACAAGAACCAGACGCAACCAATGGTAAATATTAAATATTTTACAAATTAAGATTTAATATTACAGCTGAGATATTCTAATTTTAAATTTTATATGAAAATTTAAATGTCGTTCACAGCTGACCTCTTTTACAGGTTCGTTTAAAACAAGTTTTGTTGCGCGATATTTATTAGAGAATAATTGGAAGAACGGGACCTACAAATTATCAAGACTGGACTTTCCAAACGCATCTACTTTCTTTTCAGTGCGAATTGCTTCAGATAACAAAGTACGGTGGATAAAATATTTAATCCCGCTATTAATTAGTATTGTTAAGACTGTAATAACCGGTTCAGAGACATACGTGCAGTTATTTCACATTGGAACTAAAAATAAGAAGCCGTACATTAAAGAGAAGGTTTAGCTTGTAACATCTGGATCTGACACTCCTAATATAGTAACAATTCAAATTGAAATAGGGAAATATAGGCAAACATGCGTGGATGGTTTGGAATGTGCAGTTTACTGCGGACGCGCGACGCGTTGTGTCTTGCGGCTACGACAAAACGTAAGATCCAAAAGTCAAAAATCATTGACTTATAACAAAATCAGTGTGCGTATGTGGGATATAAATCCAGTAGAAAAAATTAATAGAAAACAATCGCCGAATTTCAACGATGAATTTGCCGAAGTTTTTCGGCCAATCAAAGTAATGCGCGATTTGCATGAAAACAACGTCTGGTACGTTTATTATTGTCACCAATGGATAATGTATAGGACAACGAGCGCTTATTAACTTATTAAAAGGGATTTTAAATTATCATCGGACGATAAAATTATGTTCACTTGTGGCGGGGATGGGTTATGCAAACAATGGGATTTCGAGACTGGCCAGCGAATATTGACTTACGATCATTGCAGTAATGTTAAACAATCTCTATATAATATCAGAACTCTATGGGACAAAAAGTTATTGATTAGCGCATCGCAAGATTGTACAGTGAAATTGTGGGACTTTCGATCGAACCAGCCATTGCATGTGCTAAAAATAGATCACCCCGTTTATAGTTTAGAGTCAAGTCCACTATGGGAGCATTTATTTATTACCGGCAATCAAAATGGTACAGAGGGAACTGTTAAACGATTTTCTCAACTTGGTCTAAACTTTTAATTGGCAGGGGATATTGAGTTCTGGGACATGCGCAAAGCAATTAATTCAAGCGATTATTCGAGCATTCATAGAATGGCCTCAGTTCAGTTACCCGGCGGATCAGAAGAGTACTGCATGCGGGTGGATTCGACAAAGTTCTTTTGTTCTGCTCATAGACAATATATCTTGCTCTGTGACATGTATAAAATCTTACAAGGTAATGCAATCACCTTTGTGCTTAATTTTGGATATCATGGCGACGCGGATCTAATAATTAATCTTTAATATTTAGATCGCCAAGACTTTGATAGTGCACAAAAGCTAGTTGATAAGACAGTAGTGAATAATATTTACACTTTCGATGCATGTTCTGACAAGTTAGTGGCCGGATGCAAAGGCGAGTTGACGTTACTGGATTTTAGCTTAGAAACGAATCAAGCGAACAAACGAGGCATGTGTCAAACTCAATAATATAATAAAAGTATATGCACATACGTGTTTGGTTTTTAATTGCCTGGTAATGTCGCATATAACTAGCCATAGTAAAATGACCAGGTAAATATTTTAAAATTGTTGTTTATTTACATTTTTGCGCCGTAATTGCATTCTAATCGATGCAAAAATATTGCGCACTTATTTGTTGTCGTTATCTTGCCATTAAATTTAATTTGCAACATTCAGTATAACCTCTATACTTTTTTTTTTATCTTATTGCATTGAGATGATATCGCAAGTGGCTTGGGACAATAAATTTTTCATGAATATTTCGATCACAGCTCGTTGACTAATTTGGTTCGATTGCAGCTCAAATAAGACGACGTTTTCGATAACATCCAGATGCAGTTGTTGACCTTGGTCAGCGGCTAAGCAGCACAACGCAGTGTGAAGGGGTGAAAGTGAAGGATTATAAGCAGCATTCTCGATATACGTTCCGGAATACTGAAAAGAATTCGGTTTAGCGGATGAGTTCCGAAAGCAATAAATTTTGCTTAAAATACTTACAATCTTTCCATCTTTGGTTCT
>Ga0097678_1002843_pt1 | contig 12714 bp, 8 predicted proteins | sample ThiBiot_500_plan_2_FD_72847 | JGI IMG/M metagenome (GOLD analysis project Ga0097678, IMG submission 72847) | Wastewater bioreactor microbial communities from Cape Town, South Africa - Thiocy_expt_500_plan - 1398105537976 (version 2) (version 2) ...
TGCCACAATTATCTGTTTTATCTGTGTGGCGAGATGATTTAATTAGATATTTTAATGATACTGAATTATGCAAACGTTTAAACAAAATGGTTAAAAGATTATATGTGAAGGGGCGTGGAGACGATGATTTGTTTAAAATGGATCAGTTTTATAAAGTATTTTCTAATATTGAACATTTACAATTTGAAGATATTCGTGGTGAAGAATTATTATTTTCATTAAGCCGTTTACCAAAATTATCTACTTTACAAGCGGAATGTAGAGACATGAACGATCGTGGATGCTCTATCTCTGTAATAGAAAATGAACTCATAAAACTGAATGTAATTTATGATATTAAGAACGATAGATATCCAAGAGAAGACCACTATTCTGCTTTCGGTGATAGGTATGGTAATAGAAGAGAGCGTGTTGAACATTATGATGTAAAAATTTGTTTGTGGCGAGACAATGCTATTACTCGTACTAATCACTTTCAATCTTCGTAAATATCATTGAGTCAACTCGAATTGATTATACGATGATTTAATATATTTATTTCGTTTTGTTTTTTTGCTCATATACAAAAATAAAACTCCTTCTTCTTTCATTACATCGGATCTGGACTTACAGCACTATTACTGAAGGTTATCCGGGATGCTTTATCTCTAGAATTAAAAATGAACTCAAAAACAAAATGTAATTTATGAGATTAATGCTGAGAAAAATTATATGAACTATAATTATCGTAACGATAATCATAGTGTTTCTTCGTATGGTTTAGAATCACCACTTGAAACATATGACTTAGAAATAAGTATGTGGCGAGATAATGGCATGAATTAGTTACGCAGTCCGTTTTCTATTATTTTATGTATTCATAGAATCGATTTGTTGCGAGTTTGGGATAAATAAAAATTAAAGTATAGAAATCAGAACCGTACGCGAGATTAAACTCTCAATACGTTGAAATTGTTTGTTTAATTCATTTTTTCGATTTTCGTCAACTAATCGAATAAGATCGTCGAAAGCTTTTCGAATGTGTTCACAATCAATGAATGATTGAAGTTCATCTAAGGCGAATCGACAATTATTTAATAAAATGATAACGTCATTTTTTTCATTTGAAACATTTTCGACGAATAGTGTTAAATATTGAAGAAAACGATATGATGCGTTGATGATCAATTCATCATCGTCTATCCAATGTACTCGTTTACAATTATGTGACGTTAGAGAACTAGCACGAATAGTTTCATTAAAATTATGTGTTGACGTTGGATTTACAGTTGAGAACGATTCTGAAAGGAAAAATTTTTCTTTTACTATTACATCTGAGAACTCAATCAACGAACTTTTCGTTTGCTTATTAGATTTCATACGTCGTATTAATTGAGTTATTGTTTGTCGAAATCTGTTATTTGTTCGACATGATTTTTCATTTTCTGCTTTCAACCCAAACGGAGATGGTGATTGTAAAGGAAAGTTTCTAATACCATAATACTGCGTTAAATCTAAAGAATCAAGAATAAAACAAAAATATTCAAAAATTATACGTACCGATTACATCGGGTTCGTGAGTATCATTATCATCGATAGTTTTTCTTGGCATAATATTATTCGTCGAATGACATGAAAAACAACAGAACGCATGTTAATTTATATCAACACATATTGACAAAGAGTCTTGACGATCGAATAATAAATAGTAGTTACCTGGATTGATTCGATAGAGAACAAGACTAAATATGATAAATTATGGAATATTGATCATGTTTCATTTTATCAACGATTTTAAATGAAATATAATCACGTATATCGAGTTATTAATTTGAGTTATCATTCTTTTCTCGAAATAAATGTTACCAACGAATAAAACTTGTCATTTGATCGTCGTTTCTGTTTTCCATACTGAACATTTTCTTGATAGGCCAGCATCGGATGATATGAAATGAATTGCTCAATTACATCAAATGCATTTATATTCTTTACCATCGAATCGTCGAACGTCTTAAAGAAATCAATGCAAGAAGCAATTCTATTAAATAAAAATCTTGATCTATTTTGGGGTACAATGGATGTTGATATAGAATGGATTCAAAAATATTTCCGTCATTGTGATAAATGTGATGCTGTATTTTATCATATAATAAGTGCTAATCCTGAATGGAGGTTCAGCAGTTTGATCGCCACATGGACTCGATAAAATAAGCAAGAACAAGTTTTCAGAAGAAGAACAAATGAAATCAGTTCGAAAGGTACAACAAATTCCTATTGACTATTTACTATTCGTTCTTTTTTCTCCAATACTTTTTATTTCAAAATTAACATGACTGAAACATATAATAACCCATAGCATAGTAAGTAAACAATTTGACTAAAATGGTAACGAAATTTGAAGTACTACCAAATGAAATATTAATCCAATGCTTTGAATATCTCAATGCACCTTATTTATTTTATTCGTTTGATCAATTAAGTTATCGCTTTAATGATCTTATTCGTCATATTCGATTGTGTATCAATTTGAAAGAAGATCTCAGTAAATCAATATTCGATAAATTTTGTACCAAAATGTCCTCGAATCCAGGAATAAAAGATCAAGTTTATTCGTTGAATTTACCTTCATTGAAAGACAATGATCCTGCAGGTCTTCGAACTAAAGTATTCCTCTCGTTTTTCTCACTCGAAGATTTCTCAAATCTTCGAAATTTTAAAATCAATGCAGACATCCGATTTAGATCAACAAATATGGTGTCATTCGATTTTAACGATAAGCACATGCTGGAATTTTCTCGGGTACCGTTTTCTCAATTACGAGCATTATCTATATCGAAATTATATGGACGTTCAGCTTCCCTCAAAAACATTCGTTTAACAATTACCAATTTAACACTTGCGATCTGTGACTTTGATGATTTTTATTTACTGTCAACCGATGCACCTATGTTAAAATGTTTACATGTCATTCAATTTAGTCGTTCAGCACATTTCCCGAATATGAACAAAAGTCAATGTTTCCTTCAATTAAAGAAATTGATTATCGATGATTTCATATATATTTTGTTAAATGATTTTGAGATATTTTTGAAATTCACACCAAATCTAAAACAATTAAAAATATCTGCAAATGGGAAAGATTTGATCAATGAGGCTCGATGGAAACAATTGATTACAACATCATTACCATCTCTAAGTACTTTTCAATTTATGTTTAGTTGTTCGCGTTATAAAGTTAAACTCAGTACCATGATTCAGAAATTAGAAGAATTTCAAAGTGATTTTTGGCGAAAAGAACATCGTTGGTTTACTGAATACACAATAGCTGATGATTCCATTTGCATTCACACAATACCTTATGCATTCAAGAAGTATGAATTAAAATCAAATTCCGAAAGACACCATAATGATTTAAAAAGCAATAGCGGTACATTCGATAATGTTACAAATTTAGTATTAAATTGTAAAATACGAAAGAAAAAGTGTGAATATTATTTTTCAAATGTTACATCTTTAAAATTAGATGGGTATTCTAACTCTTTAACAGTAGAACAAATTGGACGTTTACGAAGGATCTTTAATCCATTTCACTTGAAATATTTAGGTCTTTCTCGAATACGCGGTATGGATAGTTCATTACTATTAAAACTACTCGAGAAAATGCCACAATTATCTATTTTATCTGTTTGGCAAGATGATTTGATTAAATATATTCATGATAGTAAATTATGCGAACAGTTAAAAAAAATGGTTAAACGATTATACGTGGAAGGACGTGAAGACTATGACTTATTTAAAAGGGATCAGTTTTATGAAGTATTTCGGAATATTGAACATTTCCAATTTGAAGCTAGTGGCAGAGAAGATTTGTTCTTTTCATTAAGTTGTTTACCAAAATTATCTACTTTACAAGCGAAATGGGTGGCCGTGGATGATCCTAAATGGTATATCCCTCGAATTCAAAATGAACTAAACAAACAGAATGTAATTTATGACATTTAAGGCCGGTGAATATCGCACGGAATATGATGATAATGCTCTGAGTTATGATCCGTTCGCTGAGATATATTATAATAGAAGACTGCGTGTTGAATGTTATGATGTAAAAATTTGTCTGTGGCGAGACATTGATATTACTAGCAGTAATTGCTTTGAAACATCGTAAATATCCTTGAGTCAACTCGAATCGATTATACGATGATTTAATATATTTATTTCGTTTTGTTTTTTTTTGCTTATATACAAAAATAAAACTCCTTGTTTTCATTATATCGAATCGAGACTTGCAGAACTATCATTAGTATTGACAGTATTATATGTTGATTTCTGCTGTTGAGTATACGATTTAATAGATGCACTAACTCGTTGTCTGAATGAATCATTTTTGGAGAAAAAAAAAGAAACCATTGTTCTCGATTGCAATACGCAATTATTTATTGTTATTGTCGACATGTAATCAATTGTCTGAGAGAAGAATACATCGATGGTTACTAGTAAGTTCACGTTCAAGTAATTGCACAAGAGAAACTAATTTCAAAGTTGACGATATCATTTCTTGGTAATTTAACTTGTGTTGCCATTTGTTAAAACATATTTGTGAATAAAAATTAAAATGCAGAAATGAAAATAGTGTGAGAGATTTACCTTAAAGGTGTATCAAAGAAAACATACACGGCTTTTAAAAATGATTCTCTTAAATCCATTTCGGTTTTTATTTAATGGGCAAAGAACGAAGGGTAATAAACATTCTTCCCATTCCTTCCTTTATTCTTTTTTCTCCGATACTTTATCTCTCCAGATTGATCCGATTGGATAATCCATATGCCACAAACTCTCGTTCTTTTTTTGGGTTTTTTCCCATGTATTATTATATAAAAGTGAAGCCTTTTTTGAATCGGCGATGGTATAGTACGTAAACAATCTGACTAAAATGGTTGCGAAATTGGAATTATTACCAAATGAAATACTAATCCAATGCTTCGAATATTTCAATACACCTTATTTATTTTATTCGTTTGATCAATTAAATTATCGTTTTAATGATCTTATTCGTCATATTCCACTGCGTATCAATTTGAAAGAAGATCTGAGTAAATCAATACTTGATAAGTTTTGTACCAAAATGTGCACAAATCCAGAAATCAGAGATCAAGTTTATTCATTGAATCTACCTTCATTGAAAAACAATGATCCTGCAGGTCTCCGAACTAAACTATTCCTGTCATTTTTCTCACTCGAAGATTTCGTAAATCTTCAAAATTTTCAAACCAATGCAGAGATGCACTTTAGGTCAATAAACACGGTGTCATTCGATTTTAACGATAAGAAAATGCTGGAATTTTCTATGATATCGTTTTCTAAACTACGAGCATTATCCATACCGAAATTATATGGACGTTCAACGAACCTCGAAAACATTGGTTTAACAATTACTAATTTAACAGTTGCGAGCTGCGTCTCTAGTGATTTCATTTATTTGTCAAAGGATGCACCTATGTTAAAATATTTACATGTGAATCAATTGAGTAGTTCCACATCTTTACTGTTTAAGAACAAAAACGGATGTCTTTTTCACCTGAAGAAATTGATTATTGATGATTTTATATATGGTTCATTCGATGAGTTTGAGCTATTTGTGAAATTCACACCTAATCTAGAAAATTTAACAATATCTGTTGATAAAAAGGATTTAATCGATGCTGGTAGATGGGAAAAATTGATTATAAGATCATTACTATCTCTGAATACTTTCCAGTTTAAGTTTAGTTGTTCACGTCATAAACTTGAACTAGATACCATGATTCCTAAATTAGAAGAATTTCAAAGTGATTTTTGGCGAAAAGAACATCAGTGGTTTACTGAATATGCGATAGCGGATGATTCAATTTGTATTTACACAATACCTTATGCATTCAATACGTATAAACTAAAATCAAATTACCAAAGACATCACAATAATTTAACAAATAATAGCAGTATATTCGATAATGTTACAAATTTAAGGTTAAATTATGGTATATTGAAGAAAAAATGTGAACATTATTTTTCAAATGTTACATCTTTAAAATTAGATGGACGATGTAAGTCTTTAGTAATAGAAGAGATTGAATGTTTAAGAAAGATCGTTAATCCATTTCACTTGCAACAGTTATATCTATCTCAGGTAGACTGTATAAATAGTTCATTATTATCACATCTACTTGAGCTAATGCCACAATTATCTGTTTTATCTATTTGGCAAGATGATTTAATTAAATATTTTAATGATAGTAAATTATGCAAATGTTTAAACAAAATGGTTAAACGATTATATGTGGAGGGGAATGGAGACGATGACTTGTTTAGAATGGATCTGTTTTATGAGGTATTTCGTAATATAGAGCATTTACAATTTGAAGCTAGTAGCAGTGAAGGATTGTTATTTTCATTAACTCGTTTACCAAAATTATCTACTTTAAAAGTGAAATGGAAAGAGATGAATGATCCTGGACGTCCTATCTCTCAAATTGAAAATGAACTTATAAAACAGAATGTAATTTATGATATTAAGACCGATGAACATTACACAAGAGACGGTGATAGTGATACTGATTTCCGTTATGATACTTTTGGTGAGATGTATTATCGTGAAAGATTCCGTGTTGTATATTATAATATAACAGTTTGTATGTGGCGAGACAATCATATTACTTGTAGTAATCGTTTTCAATTCTCGTAAATATTATCGAATCAACTCGAATCGACTGTACGAATGATTTATGATATTTATTTTGTTTTGTTTTCTTTACTTATATACAAAAATAAAATTCCTTCTTTTCATTATATCCGATGTAGACCTGTAGTACTATCGCTGATATCGATAGCATTATATGTTGATTTCTGTTGTTCAATATATGATTTAATACATGCACTATGAAACATCCATATCGCCACTGTTTTTGATTGTTATACGTAACTGTTTATTGTCGATCCCATGTAAAAATTTTTGAAGATTTAACGATTTCACGAAAAAAATGTTACCTTTTTTATATTAAAAACTTAAATTACTTTTAACAAGTTTGATCTTCTTTAACATCATATATGACTTAATAGATGCTTTTTAACTCCATTTTTAACTAGTGTATCAATGCCTAAAATTCTCCAGTACTTAACGAGCTTCAGTACAAGAATTTCGACGGAGTACACCATATCTGAGAACACTTGGAAGAGTAACATCTCTGAAATTCCAATGTTTTACAAATCGAAACATTTAAATCTTTACTTTATATTGTGAATCTAATGGAATTACGTTTCCATTGGTTACATATATTCACAAAATTTGCAAAAAATAATTCGAAAAATGTGCATCTATTTCGAAAGTCGATGTAAAGAAAAACGGTTTTTAAGAAGCCAAACAGACGACCACAAATGAGCTCTATAAATTTTCTTATGATACGCTAGTCTAGTGTCTAATTTATAAATAAACGTCTTCTATTTAGCAATGAGAAGGAAAAAAAAAGACGAAACGAACTCTAATTCGGTCCAGTCAAACTCAATGATACACAAAAATACATCTTAATCGTGAAAGATATTCCTATGCTGGAAAACTAGTTAAACTTTTTTTTTATTTTTAAGAAATTCGGAGAATTAACGAAAATTCTTGAAGATTTTTGTGTGTAAAATCGTGTGATTGTTTTATTGGTCAAATATCTAAACTGTAATTGCGCAATCTCAAAGTGAGGGTGCAGGCGCATATGTGTACACGGTCGCAAATTTCAAAACTGCTAATTAAAAAGTAACTGCTCAAGGCTTTTCTTCTTAAACTCGAATTTGAATTTAAATTTGAATTCAAGTTTCAAGTTCTATGCTATCGTACTTTATTTCTATACGCTGACACATAATTATACTTCGAATATCTCAAATCTAATCTTTTTTCGTTTTTTGGGTTTTTTCCGTTATATCACTATATAAAAGCGAAGTCGAGTTTGAATAAGCTAAATCATAATAAGTAAACAATCTGACTAAAATGGTAACGAAATTTGAAGTATTACCAAATGAAATATTAACCCAATGCTTTGAATATCTCAATGCACCTTATTTATTTCATTCGTTTAATCAATTAAATCATCGTTTTAATGATCTTATTCGACGCATTCCATTGTGTATTAATTTGAAAGAAGATCTGGCTAAATCAACATTTGAAAACTTCTGTGCCAAAATGTCATCAAATCCAGGAATAAAAGATCAAGTTTATTCATTAAATCTACCTTCAATGGAAGACAATGATCATGCAGGCCTTCGAACTAACAGATTTCTGTCTTTTTTTCCACTCGAAGATTTCGTAAATCTTCGAAAATTTAAAGCAAATGTATACGTGAACTTTTTACCAACCGGTACCATATCATGGGAGTTTAATCGGGTAGCCTTGCTGGACTTCTCTATGGTATCATTTCCTGAACTACGAACAATATCTCTATCGAGATTACATGGACGTTCAAAGAACCTCGAAAGCTTTCGTTTATCAATTACCAGTTTAACACTCGAGATCTCTGCCTTTCGTGATTTTTATTGGCTGTCACAGCATACACCTATGTTACAACATTTACATCTTTGTCGACTGTATGGTTCCGATTGTTTCGTCAATAAGCCGATGAAGGAATCGTTTTCTTACTTAAAAAAATTGATTATCGATGATTATATATATGCTTCATTAGATGAGTTTGAGCTATTTGTGAAATTCACACCAAATCTAGAAAATTTAACAATATCTGCGAATCAAAAAGAGTTAATCAATGCTGCTAGATGGAAACAATTGATTACAAGATCATTACTATCTCTGAATACTTTCCAGTTTAAGTTTAGTTGTTCGCGTTATAAACTTGAACTCAATACCATGATTCCTAAATTAGAAGAATTTCAAAGTGACTTTTGGCGAAAAGAACATCATTGGTTTACTGAATATGCGATAGCGAATGATTCAATTTGCGTTTACACAATACCTTATGTATCCAATAAGTATGAATTAAAATCAAATTACGAAAGACACCGTAATTATTTAACAAACAATAGCGATACATTTATTAATGTTACAAATTTAAAGTTAAGTTGTAAAATACTGAAGAAAAAATGTGAAGATTATTTTTCGAATGTAACATCTTTAGAATTAGAGGGGGATTCTAACTCTCTCACAATAGAAGAGATTGAATGTTTGAAAAAGATCGTTAATCCATTTCATTTGAAACAGTTAGATCTTTCCCGATTACCCGGTATAAATAGTTCATTACTATTAAAACTACTCGATCAAATACCACAATTATCTGTTTTATCTGTTTGGCGAGATGATTTAATCAATTATTTTAATAATAGTGAATTATGCAAATGTTTAAACAACATGATTAAAAAATTATATGTGGAGGGACGTGGAGATGACTTGTTTAAAATGGATGACTTTTATAAAGTATTTCGTAATATTGAACATTTACAATTGGAAGATAGTATCAGTGAAGAATTGTTCCTGTCGCTAAGTCGTTTACCAAAATTATCCACTTTACAAGCGAAATATAGAGGTATGAACGATCCTGGACGCTCTATCTCTGTAATTGAAAATGAACTCATAAAACTGAATCTAATTTATGATATTAACAACTTTAAACATCACAGAAAAGACGATTATGCTGCTTTCGGTGATAGGTATGGTAATAGAAGAGAGCATGTTGAACATTATGATGTAAAAATTTGTGTGTGGCGAGACAATGCTATTACTCGTATCAATCACTTTCAATCTTCGTAAATATCATTGAGTCAACTCGAATTGATTATACGATGATTTAATATATTTATTTCGTTTTGGTTTTTTTGCTTATATACAAAAATAAAACTCCTTCTTCTTTCATTACATCCAATCTGGACTTACAGCACTATATTACTGATATCGATAGCATTAGATGTTGATCCTATGTAATAAATTATCTGAGAGAAGAATACATCGATGTTGACTAGTAAGTTCACGTTCAAGTAATTAAACTTGTGCTCCTATTTGTTAAAATACAGAAATAAATACTTTCATACGGGCACAACGTTTCTACACGTTCCGCTTGAATATTTTGTTATTTATCTACGCTGACACATAATTATACTTCGAATATCTCAACTGTAACCTTCTTTCGTTCTTTGGTTGTTTTCCCTTGCCTCATTATATAAAAGCGAAGTCAAGTTTGAATAAGCAATATCATACCAAGCAAATAGTCACAGTAAAATGGTTACGAAATTTGAAGTATTACCAAATGAAATATTAATCCAATGCTTTGAATATCTCAATGCACCTTATTTATTTTATTCGTTTGATCGATTAAATTATCGGTTTAATGATCTTATTCGACGCATTCCATTGTGTATTAATTTGAGAGAAAATCTGGCTAAATCAATATTTGATAAATTTTGTATTAAAATGTTACTAAACCCAAAAATAAAAGATCAAGTTTATTCATTAAATCTACCGTTATCGGAAGACAATGATCCTGCGGGTCGTCTTCGAACCAAACAATTTTTGTCGTTTTTCTCACTCGATGATTTCTCAAATCTTCAAAATTTTCAAACCGATGGAGATGTGAACTTTAGCTCAGTGAATACGGTATCATTCGATTTTGACGATAAGCACAGGCGGAAATTTTCTATGGTATCGTTTTCGAAACTGCGAGCATTATCTATATCAGTATTGAATCGGGATTCAACGTACAGCGAAAACATTAGTTTATCAATTACCAATTTAACACTTAGGAAGTATGAGTTTGATGACTTTTATTGGCTGTCAAAGCATGCACCTATGTTAGAATATTTACATCTTTGTCGAGTGCGTAGTTTCGGCCGTTTGATGACTAAGCAGACGAACGAATCATTTCCTTTCTTAAAAAAATTGATTATCGATGATTTTACATATGGTTCATTCAATGATTTTGAGACACTTGTGAAGCTCACACCTTATCTCAAAAATTTAACAATATCTGGTGGTAACAATGATTTAATCGATGCTCCTAGATGGGAACAATTGATTACAAGATCATTACCATCTCTGAATACTTTCCAATTTATGTTTAGCTGTGGGTGCAATGAAACTACACGAGATATCATGATTTATAAATTAGAAGAATTTCAAAGTGACTTTTGGCGAAAAGAACATCATTGGTTTACTGAATATGCAATAGCGGATGATTCAATTTGCGTTTACACAATACCTTATGTATCCAATAAGTATGAATTAAAATCAAATTACGAAAGACACCCTCAAGATTTAAAAAACAAAAGCGATACATTTATTAATGTTACAAATTTAAGGTTAAGTTGTGAAATACTGAAGAAAAAATGTGAAGATTATTTTTCAAACGTTAAATATTTACAGTTAGACGGGGATTCGAAGTCTTTACCAATGAAAGAGATTGAATGTTTAAGAAAGATCATTAACCCATTTCATTTGAAGCATTTAGATCTTCCCTGGATACGCCATATAAATAGTTCATTAGTATTAAAACTACTCGAACAAATGCCGCAATTATCTGTTTTATCTATTTGGCGAGATGATTTAATCAATTATTTGTATAATAATAGTGAATTATGCAAATGTTTAAACAAAATGGTTAAAAGATTATATGTGAAGGGGTATGGAGTCGATGATTTGTTTAGAATGGATCAATTTTATGAAATATTTTGTAATATTGAACATTTACGATTTGAAAATATTCGTGGTGAAGAATTATTATTTTCATTAAACCGTTTACCAAAATTATCTACTTTACAAGCGAAATGGGTAATTGAGGGTTATCCGGACCGCTTTATTACTCGAATTAAAAAGAAATTCAAAAGACAAAATGTAATTTATGAGATTAACGCTGAGGAAAGTTATATCGACGAAGGTTATGGTTGCCATGAATGTCGTGGTTCTTATCGGGATAGTGATTTTTCTTGTTCGAATGTTGAGTGTGTTTATTCGCATTATTCAAAACCACGTATGAAGAAATATGACTTCAAAATAAGTATGTGGCGCGATAAGTGCATGAATTAGTTACGCATTATAAATTCTTCGGTACTATTCTCTGAGATCAATCATCTGGGAATGTCACAGTTTTTTGTGCGAAACATTTCTTTATTTATTCATTCATTAAAGTTATGTGAAAAGAATAAAAGAATGGCAGTTATCTGATCAAACACTAGAAAAAAAAAGTTTGATGAATTTGTAATGTTCAATAAATCTTTTTTTTTCGTTCTTCAAATGCACCAATTACGCGTTTATCAGAGCATTAAAAATCGTTCTATCATTGATTATTCTCCAGATTTTCTTAGTGTGTAGTTATTAGTGAACGTGAGCTAGATAAATCTAGTGACTATTTAAGGTTAATTTCAGTATTTATTTTGATTTAATGATGAGAGTGAGAGATAAACCTATAATTTACTAATAATGACTCAATAAGTTGAAAAATAAGGTTTAATTAGATACGAACACTATAGGGATAATGAGCTCTTGATTTCTTGTTCTTCATGCCAGTTGAACTTAACAATAAATAAACCTCTATTGGATTCTAATAATCGTACATGTTTTCTTTTATTTCGGTTTCTAAAATGGAATGTCATATTCTTAAAATTTACAAATCGTTAACAAAATCAAACAATATGAATCTCATAGATGTTTTTAAGTCGAATAATACCACTTATAATCTACCGAATACACTTATCGAAAGGTCTGCATCATCATTCAATGCTTCAGCA
>Ga0097678_1002863_pt1 | contig 12623 bp, 10 predicted proteins | sample ThiBiot_500_plan_2_FD_72847 | JGI IMG/M metagenome (GOLD analysis project Ga0097678, IMG submission 72847) | Wastewater bioreactor microbial communities from Cape Town, South Africa - Thiocy_expt_500_plan - 1398105537976 (version 2) (version 2) ...
GCGCCGCTGGTGGACTTGAAGCCCAGCGAGATGGAAGAGCTCAAGGCGCTGATTGACAAGTTAGGGCCGCAATGAGCGCTGCCCGCTGATTCATTTCCCTCCCCATCCACACCCGAGGCCCCGCAGAGGGTCTGCCATCACCACTTTCGGAGACATCCTCATGTTGATTGCCAAGAAACTGTTGCTCGTTGCTGCCGCTTGCGGCCTTGCCTTTGCCGCGTCCGCTCAGACCGGCGCACCCGCCGCCGCCACCTGGCCCGATAAGCCCGTGACCATCGTCGTGCCGTTCCCGGCCGGTGGCTCCACCGACATGGTGGCCCGCGCCATGGCCCAACACATGGGCGACAAGCTGGGCCAGAACTTCGTGGTGGACAACCGCCCCGGTGCCACGGGCACCCTGGGGGCGGGGATGGTCAAGCGCGCACCGGCCGATGGCTACACGCTGCTGGTGTCGTCGCTGGGTGCCTTTGTCGTGGCGCCACACCTGCTGAAGACCGTGCCGTACGACGCCCTCAAGGACTTTGACTACATCACCGTGCCGGTACAGGCGCCCAACGTGCTGGTCGCCGCGCCCGGCCAGAAGGCGCGCACCGTGAAGGAGGTGATTGCCCAGCTCAAGGCAAACCCGGGCAAGGTGAGTTTTGCCAGCTCGGGCAATGGCTCGTCGGACCATCTCTCTGCCGAGGTGTTCTGGCAGCAGACTGGCACGGAAGGCCTGCACATCCCTTACAAGGGCGGCGCACCGGCCATCAACGACCTGCTGGGCGGGCAGGTGGAGTTCTCGTTCCAGAACGTGAACGCCGTGTTGCAGCACATCCGCGCCGGCAAGCTGCATGCCATTGCCGTCACCGGCGACAAGCGCAGCCCCGTGCTGCCCGACGTGCCCACCCTGGCGGAAGCTGGCGTGGTCGGTGCTGAGGTCTATTCCTGGCAGGGCATGGCCGCGCCAAAGGGCCTGCCACCTGCGATCAAGAAGAAGCTGTCGGACGCCGCCATCGCCGCCATGAACGACCCCGCCGTCAAGAAACGCATGCTGGACCAGGGCCTGGAGATTGTGGCCAGCACGCCCGAGGCTTTCACCGCCTACCAGGCGCGCGAATTTGCCCGTTGGAAAACTGTCATCGAAACCCGCAAGATCACCGCAGATTGATCTTTTCATGAGGCGCCTTTTCGCGCCTCCTCACCTGTTTCTCGACCACCATGAACGCCTCTTCTACTACCTTGGCAACCGCCACCCCCGTCATCACCGAGCTGCGCGTGGTGCCCGTGGCGGGCCACGACAGCATGCTCATGAACCTGAGCGGCGCGCACGGCCCCTTCTTCACCCGCAACCTGATCATCCTGCGTGACAGCGCAGGCAACACCGGGGTGGGTGAGGTACCTGGCGGCGAGAAGATCCGCCAGACCATCGAGGATGCGCGACCGCTCATCGTGGGCCAGCCCATCGGACACCACAATGCCGTGCTCAACGCCATGCGCGCACAGTTTGCCGACCGCGACGCGGGCGGGCGCGGCCTGCAGACCTTTGACCTGCGCATCACCATCCACGCTGTGACCGCGGTGGAGTCAGCCTTTCTCGATCTGCTGGGCCAGCACCTGAACGTGCCCGTGGCCGCGCTGCTGGGCGAGGGCGTGCAGCGCACGTCGGTGCAGATGCTGGGCTACCTTTTTTATGTGGGCGACCGCACCCAAACCGATCTGGCCTACCGCACCGAGCCCGGTGCCGACAACGACTGGTTCCGCCTGCGCAACGAAAAGGCCATGACGGCTGAGGGCATCGTGCGCCTGGCCGAGGCCGCTTACCAGCGTTATGGCTTTGCTGACTTCAAGCTCAAGGGCGGTGTGCTGCGTGGCGAGGAAGAGGTCGAGGCCATCCGCGCGCTGCACGAGCGCTTCCCCGAAGCGCGCGTGACGCTGGACCCCAACGGCGGCTGGCTGCTCAAGGATGCCATCCGCCTCACGCGCGACCTGCATGGCGTGATGGCGTATGCCGAAGACCCCTGTGGCGCAGAAGGCGTGTTCTCGGGCCGCGAGGTGATGGCCGAGTTCCGCCGCGCTACGGGCTTGCCCACAGCCACGAACATGGTGGCCACTGACTGGCGCGAAATGGCGCACAGCCTGGCGCTGCAGTCGGTGGACATTCCGCTGGCCGACCCGCACTTCTGGACCATGGCCGGATCGGTGCGCGTGGCGCAGATGTGCCAGGCCTTTGGCCTGACCTGGGGCTCGCATTCCAACAACCACTTCGATGTCTCGCTGGCCATGTTCACCCACGTGGGCGCTGCCGCGCCCGGGCGCGTCACGGCCATCGACACGCACTGGATCTGGCAGGACGGCGAGCGTCTGACCCAGCAGCCGTTCCAGATCAAGAATGGTTCCATTGACCTGCCCGAGAAGCCCGGCCTGGGGGTGGAGCTTGACATGGACGAAGTGGAGCGCGCCCACCGCCTGTACCTGCAGTATGGCCTGGGCGCACGCGACGATGCCATCGCCATGCAGTACCTGATCCCCGGCTGGGAGTTCAACAACAAGTCGCCTTGTATGGTGCGCTGAGGCGGGTGAAAAACACAAAGCCCTCCAATGGAGGGCTTTGTTGTTGATGCAGGGCAGGGGGATCACGCCATCCGGTCTTCCGCCCGTCGCCGGGGCAACTGGCGCTTGACGGACGGGCGCTGCAGGCGCTGCTTGGGGTCCACCCCCTCGGGCAGGCTGGTGGCGCGCTGCAGTTGCAGGTGGGCCACCAAGCCGCCGGTGCTGGAGTTGGCCAGCGCAAAGATGCCGCCCATGCGCTGCACCGTCTTGTCCACAATCGACAGCCCCAGACCCGCACCCGCCGCCGCCGTGCGAGCCGAGTCACCCCGGAAGAACGGCTTGGTGAGGTTGGACAGTTGCTCGGGCGGCACGCCCGGGCCATGGTCGCGCAGCTTGATCAGCACCCAGTTTTCGCGGCTCTTGGCGGCGATGTCCACGTTGGTGATGCCCGTGTCCTCGTTCTTGCCGTAGCGCCGGGCGTTTTCCAGCAGGTTGGAGATCACGCGGGCCAGCTCCACTTCATCGGCCAGCACGTTCAGGTCTTCCGGCACCGCCATGGTGATCTGTAGCTCGCGGTGGTCTTGTACCGCATACACACACGATGACACCACCGCATGCAGGTTCACGGGCGTGAGCGTCACGTGGTCGGGCCGTGCGTAGTCCAGGAACTTGTCGATGGTGGCGTCGAGCTGCACGATGTCGGCCACCATGTGTTCACGGGCCACTTCGTCGGTCACGCTCATTTCCGTCTCTAGCCGCAGGCGCGCCAGGGGCGTGCGCAGGTCGTGCGAAATGCCCGCCAGCATCACGGCGCGGTCCTGTTCCAGCTTGGCCAGCTTTTGGGCCATGCGGTTGAAGCCGATGTTCACCTCGCGGATTTCGCTGGTCACTACTTCTTCGTCCAGGTGGCTGGCGGCAAAGTCACCGTCTTTGACCCGGTTGGCCGCATACGACAGCTGCTTGAGCGGGCGGTTGATGAGCCGCGCAATCGCAGCGGCACCAGCCAGCGACAGCGCGGCGGCCGTGATCAGCCAGATCAGCCAGGTGCGCCCGCCTGCCGGGCTGAAGCGCGAGCGGTCCATCAGCAGCCAGTTGGGGTCGCCATTGATGTTGAAGCCGACCCACAGGCCGTTTTCTCCGTTCACGCTTTGCGCGACGATGGTGTCGGGGCCCAGGCGCATGGTCAGCTCGTCGGTCAAGCGGTTGCCCAGGGCGGTAGGGTCGAGTAGCGCGTACTTGTCCTTGGGCTCGCGCGGCAGGATGCGCACACCCTCCTGGTCGGCCATGGTCTTGATGAGCGACACGCGCGCGATGGCGTCAGAGTGCACCAGCGCCGCGCGACTCAGGTTGACCAGCGATGCAATCTGCTGCGCGGTCTGCAGCGTGCGCGGTTCAAACTCCAGCGCGCGCAGGGTCTGCAACCACGCCAGGATGCTGCCCACTAGCAGCAGGGCCAGCAGAAAAAACGTGCGCCAGAAAAGGTTCAGACCGACGCGCGCACGCTGTTCCCGCGCCCGCCGAATGGCCTCCAGCGGGGCAGGGCTGGTGGCGTCGGAGGGGGCGGTGACATGCTTGCGGGACGAAGATCTCGGCTTGCCCTCAGTGTTGGCCATGAACTATCAACTCGTTCCGTCCGGCACAAACACGTAGCCCACGCCCCACACGGTCTGGATGTAGCGGGGGGCGGCGGCGTCTACTTCCACCAGCTTGCGCAGGCGAGAGACCTGCACGTCCAGGCTGCGGTCAAAGGGCTCGAACTCGCGGCCGCGTGCCAGCAGTGCCAGCTTTTCGCGCGACAGGGGCTGGCGCGGGTGGCGCACCAGGGCCTTGAGCATGGCGAATTCGCCGGTGGTCAGGGGCAGCTCTTCGCCATTGCGCTGCAGGGCGCGGGTACCCAGGTCGAAGGTGAAGGGGCCAAAGGTGACCACTTCGTTGTCGCCCGAGGGGGCGCCCGGGGCTTCTTGCGCAGGGCGGCGGCGCAGCACGGCGTGGATGCGGGCGAGCAGTTCGCGCGGGTTGAAGGGCTTGCCCAGGTAATCGTCGGCGCCCACTTCCAGGCCCACGATGCGGTCCACGTCCTCGCCCTTGGCGGTGAGCATGATGATGGGGGTGCGGTCGTTGGCGGCGCGCAGGCGGCGGCAGATCGACAAACCGTCTTCGCCGGGCATCATCAGGTCCAGCACGATGATGTCCACCGTTTCGCGCAGCAGCAGGCGGTTGAGGGCCTTGCCGTCTTCGGCAACCATGACTTCAAAACCTTCTTGGGTGAGGTAGCGGCGCAGCAGGTCGCGGATGCGTGCGTCATCGTCCACTACCAGAACTTTGTCGGTGCGATTGGGTGTTGTGGCCATGTTGATCTCAAGTCCAATTTGTAACAGAGCCAATTCTGACCAGTTGGAACGCCGAAGTTCGGGTTTGGAGGCCGGGTTTGACCAACTGTTACAAGTTTTGCCCAGCTTCGCACCTCGTGCGACATGGCTTTGTCAAGGGCGTCGCGCGCAGCGGTTAAGGTGGTGCCCCGCACCCCTGGCAACCGGGGCGTGCACCAATGACAAGGACCGTGTGATGATGAAAAAAACTACCAAATTGATAGCTGCCAGTGCATTGATCGCCTGCGCAAGCGCCGCTTTTGCCCAAAATACACCGGCCCCTGAGCTGCGCAATGTGGTGCAGCTGTCGGCCACGGGCACGGTGGAGGTGCAGCAAGACCTGCTGGTGCTTAACCTTGCCATCAGTAAAGAGGCCGCCGATGCCGCTACCGTGCAAACCCAACTCAAGCAGGCGCTGGATGCCGCACTGACTGAGGCCAAGCGCAATGCGCAGCCCGGACAGCTGGACGTGCGCACCGGCCCGTTCGGGCTGTACCCGCGCTACGGCAAGGACGGCAAGATCAACGGCTGGCAGGGCCGGGCGGAACTGGTGCTGGAGGGGCGTGACTTTGCACGCATCACCGCCACCGCAGGAAAGATCCAGACCCTGGCGATCAGCCAGGTGGCATTTGGCCTGTCGCGCGAAGCCCGCGCCAAGGTGGAATCCGAGGCCCAGACCCAGGCCATCGAGCAGTTCAAGGCCCGGGCCGCCGAGCTGGCCAAGGGCTTTGGATTTGCCAACTACAGCCTGCGCGAAGTGGCCGTGAACAGCAATGAAATGTCGCCCGGCCCACGGCCCCGCATGATGGCGGCCGAGGCCAAGGTGGCGTCGTTCTCGGACTCTGCTGTGCCGGTGGAAGCGGGCAAGGCCCAGGTTACGGTGAACGTGTCGGGCTCAGTGCAGATGCGCTGAGGGCACCCGGGCCGCTGATTTGCCCTGTTTGAGGTGAAAATGGCTGCAAGCGCTAGTGCAATAAGCGCTGGCAGCTATCAAAAGCAGAGCGACTGCTCAGCGCCGGCTTACTGAGCAGCCCATCCGCCGTCCATGTTCCACGCTACGCCACGCACGTTGTTGGCGGCGGGGGAGCAGAAAAACACGGCCAGTTCGCCCAGCTCTTCGGGCGTGGTGAACTGCATGGAAGGCTCCTTCTCGCCCAGCAGCAGCTTCTTGGCTTCTTCGTTGGAGATGCCATGTTCTGCGGCTTTGGCATCCACCTGCTTTTGCACCAGCGGCGTCAGCACCCAGCCGGGGCAGATGGCGTTGCAGGTTACGCCGGTGGTGGCGTTTTCCAGTGCGGTGACCTTGGTCAGGCCCACGATGCCGTGCTTGGCAGCCACATAGGCGGACTTCTGGGCTGATCCCACCAGGCCGTGCACCGATGCCACATTGATGATGCGGCCCCAGTTGGCGCTCTTCATCGCGGGCAGGGCCAGGCGCGAGGTGTGAAAGGCACTGGTCAGGTTGATGGCGATGATGGAATCCCAGCGCTCAACGGGGAAGTTCTCCACATTGGCCACATGCTGGATGCCTGCGTTGTTGACCAAGATATCCACGCGGCCGAACTGGCTGGCGCTGTACTTCATCATGTCTTCGATGTCGGCCACACGGCTCATGTCCGCGCCGTGGTACGCCACCTGGGCCCCCGCGGCCTCACCGGCGGCCAGCACTTCGGCACGCGGGCCATCCACATCGCCAAAGCCGTTGAGCACGATGTTGGCACCCTGGCGCGCCAGGGCCTTGGCGATGCCAAGACCAATGCCGCTGGTGGAGCCGGTGACGAGGGCAGTTTTGCCTTTCAGCATGGGAGTCTCTCCGAATGAATTACGATGCAACGCAAGAAAAAGTCGGCACCCAAGGGCAAGCAATGGGTGCCAACGACCACGGCATTATCGAGCGCTGCCCGCGGATTTCGCACCCATGATTGAACCTACGCTGAACTACGTACTGTGCCCAGGCCCTGCGGCCGCGCCGGAGACTCCAGACCGCGCCCCCGCTCCCGCACAGCAGCACCGCATGGCGTACTGGGAGTGGAACGCCACCGGCAACCCGGCGCACCCGCACGTCATCGTCTGCGTGCATGGCCTGTCGCGCCAGGGACGGGATTTTGATGCGCTGGCCCGTGTGCTCAGCCAGCATGCTCGGGTGATCTGCCCCGACGTGGTGGGCCGAGGCCGCAGCGACTGGCTGGCCGACCCCATGGGCTACCAGATTCCCCAATACGCGGCGGACATGCTGGCATTGCTGGCGCAGTTGCACCAGCAAGCCCCGATCACCACGCTGGACTGGGTGGGCACGAGCATGGGCGGGCTTATCGGCATGGGCATCACCGGCCAGCCGGGCCTGCCTTTGCCGGTGCCTGTGCGCCGGTTGGTTTTGAACGATGTGGGGCCCGTCATCCAGTGGCAGGCGCTGCAGCGCATCGGGCAGTATCTGGGGCAGCCCGCGCGGTTTGCATCGTTGCAGCAGGCGGCGGATGCGATGTGGGCCATCTCCACCAGCTTTGGCCCCCACACGCCCGCCCAGTGGCTGGAGCTGTCGCGCGCTATGGTGCGTGAGCTGCCGCAGTCCGCCGGAGGCGGCTTGGCGCTGCACTATGACCCGGCGATTGCCGTGCCTTTCAAGACGCTGACGCAGGAGGCAGCAGTGGCGGGCGAGGCGGCGCTGTGGCAGCTGTATGACCACATCACGGCGCAGACGTTGCTGTTGCGCGGTGCACAGTCCGACCTGCTCTCGCGCGAGACGGCGCAGGCCATGGCGCAGCGCGGGCCCCGCGCCCAGGTGGTGGAGTTTGACGGTGTGGGCCACGCGCCCACGCTGGTGGCTAAAGACCAGGTCGCCGCAGTTGTGGATTTCTTGCTGGCGGCAGAAGGCGCTGTGGCCGGATGAAAACCAACCCTCCTGCGCCAGCGTCTCTCACCCCCCAGACCGACGCTGTCCCTCAGCTCATCGCAGCCACGGCGCACACCCTGCCGGAGCAGGTGAACGCACTGGCGCGTGCGCGCGCGTTTGCCGAACCGCTGATGGCGGGCGAGACGCTCGACTCCGGCGAGAACACGCTGGCCCACGCCGATGCGGTGGCCGCCATCCTCAAGGGCATTGGTGGCTCTGAAGCCATGCAGGCGGCCAGCTATCTGGTGCATGCCTGCATCCACCTGAACAAGCCCGAAGAAGTGATCGCCAAGGCGTTTGGCGCCAACTTTGCCGCGCTGGCGGTGGAGACCACCAAGCTGATGCGCGTGCAGCAGCAGGCCCGCGCGGCTGCGCCGCTGGACGACCCGGCGGTGCAGACAGAGAACGTGCGCAAGATGCTGCTGGCCTTCTCGCGCGACCTGCGTGTGGTGATGCTGCGGCTGGCCTCGCGCTTGCAGACGCTGCGCTTTCACGCGGCCAGCAAGCGCCCCGTGTCGCCCAGCCTGGCGCGCGAGTCGCTGCAGGTGTTTGCGCCGCTGGCCAACCGCCTGGGCATCTGGCAGGTGAAGTGGGAGCTGGAAGACTTGTCCTTCCGCTTTCTGGAGCCCGACACCTACAAGGAGGTGGCCCGCCTGCTCGACGAAAAGCGCGGCGAGCGTGAGGTCTACATGGAGCAGCTGCGCGCGCGGCTCGAATCCGATTTGCGCGCCCGCAGCATCAGCGCCACGGTCGCGGGCCGGCCCAAGCACATCTACAGCATCGTCAAGAAGATGCGTGGCAAGTCGCTCAACTTCGACCAGGTGTTCGACATCCGCGCGCTGCGCGTGGTGGTGCCCACAGTGAAGGACTGCTACGCCGCTCTGAGCTGGGTGCACGAGCAGTTCAAGCCCATCGTGGAGGAGTTTGACGACTACATCGCCAAGCCCAAGCCCAACGGCTACCAGTCACTGCACACCATCGTGCGGGACGACAACGGCAAGCCGATCGAGATCCAGATCCGCACCCAGGCCATGCACGAACACGCCGAGCATGGCGTGGCAGCGCACTGGGCCTACAAGGAGGCCGGTGCCAAAGGCTATGCGGGGGTGTCCGCGACGGGTGAGTACGACGCCAAGATCGCCGTGCTGCGCCAGCTGCTGGCGTGGGAGCGGGACTTGGCGGGCGCGTTGCCCAACCGGGGCCTGTTCGAGGACCGCATCTACGTGCTGACCCCCGATGCGGCCGTGGTGGAGCTGCCTCAGGGCGCCACCCCAGTGGACTTTGCCTACTCGGTGCACACCAGCCTGGGCCACCGCTGCCGGGGGGCCAAGGTCGATGGCGTGATGGTGCCGCTCAACACGCCGCTGCAGAACGGGCAGACGGTGGAAATCTCCACCGTCAAGGAAGGGCGCCCCTCGCGCGACTGGCTCAATGCCGAGCTGGGCTATCTCACCAGCAACCGCGCCAAGGCCAAGGTGCGCGCCTGGTTCAACGCCCAGGCCACACACGAGACCATCGCCCGGGGCCGCGAGGCGGTCGAGAAGCTGCTACAGCGCGAAGGCAAGACTGCCGTCAAGCTCGACGACCTGGCGGTGCAGCTGGGCTTCAAGTCGGCCGATGCACTGTTCGAAGTGGTGGGCAAGGACGAGTTTTCGCTGCGCAACATCGAAACGGTGCTGCGCCCGCCCGAGCCCGTGCTGCAGCCCGACGACTACCTGCTGCTCAAGAAGACACGCACCAACGATGCGGCCCCCAAGGGGGGTGTGCTGGTGGTGGGCATTGATTCGTTGATGACGCAACTGGCCAAGTGCTGCAAGCCCGCACCGCCCGACACCATTCGTGGCTTTGTCACGCGCGGCAAGGGGGTCAGCGTGCACCGTGCCGACTGCAGCAACTTTCGCGAGATGGCGGCACGCAATGCCGAACGCGTGATCGATGTGGAGTGGGGAGCGCCCAAGCCTTCGGCATCGACCGCGGTGTACCCGGTGGACGTGGCGGTGGAAGCCGCCGACCGCCAGGGCCTGTTGCGCGATATCTCGGAAGTGTTTGCGCGCGAAAAAACCAATGTGATCGGCGTGCAGACCCAGTCCGTCAAAGGCACGGCCTGGATGACTTTCACGGTGGAAGTGTCGGACTCGGGCCGCCTGAACAAGGTGCTGGGCATTGTGGCGGGGGTGCAGGGCGTCCGTTCTGCCCGCCGGCGTTGATGTGATGCGCTCGCGGGCTTGCCTGTGAGCCCGCTCCCCGCGAAATGTGTGATTTGTAGCGCGTCGAGCCCGAATGGCTGTTTTTTATGGCTATAATCGTGGTCTTGATAACGACAGGCGCGTAGCTCAGCTGGTTAGAGCACCACCTTGACATGGTGGGGGTCGTTGGTTCGAGTCCAATCGCGCCTACCAAGTTTTTTCTGAAAGAGACCAGCTTTCAGTCTGACAAAAACTTGGCACAGCACCGCAACCGGTGTTCACACAGCAAGCCACCGCAAGGTGGCTTTTTCGTTTCTGCTTTTATCTTCTTGCGCCCTGGGCTTTTGTTGGGGCACGGAGCGCAAAAGGCTGCACGACATACGGTGCCTCGCGCATCAGTCGCCCACGCGACACATTGGTGCCCGACATCATCAGGGTATTCCTTTGCCGCTGCCACGCAGCAGTCTCCCTAGAATGTGCTGCACTGCAATACATGGGTTTTGAGCCCGAGGAGTTCGTTGTGTCCGAACCGAAAAGCGCTGCGTCCAAATCGACCCAGCGTGTCATCAAAAAGTACCCCAACCGCCGTCTGTACGACACAGACACCTCCACCTACATCACGCTGGCCGAGGTGCGCCAGCTGGTGATGGATCACCAGAACGTGGTGGTGCGCGACGCCAAGACGGGCGAAGACCTCACGCGCAGCATCCTGCTGCAGATCATTCTGGAAGAAGAGGCAGGCGGCGCCCCCATGTTCACCGAGGCGGTGTTGGCCAACATCATCCGCTTCTATGGTCATGCCATGCAGGGGTTCATGGGCGCGTATCTGGAGAAGAACGTCCAGGCCTTTACCGACGTGCAGGCCAAGCTGGCTGAGCAGTCGCAAAGCGTGACGCCCGAGATGTGGTCGCAATTCATGAGCCTGCAGTCGCCCATGCTCAAAGGCATGATGGGTAACTATGTCGAGCAATCGCAGACCATGCTGGCCCAGATGCAGGAGCAAATGCAAAAGCAGACGGAGCAGATGCTGGGAGCATTTGGCATCAAGCGCTGACCCTCTGAGCCGCCGACCCGCAGGGGCAATCTTTCCGGGGTCGCCGCCGCGATTTGACGGGTGTCCGGCCCGGGCTCCTACGGTGGCCAGCAGGGCACTGAATGGGCCACCTTACCGGCCCTGCGCGGGAACTGGGACAATACGGGGATATGAGCGAAGCAATTGCCCCCACCAAAACACCCAAAGTCGGATTCGTCAGCCTGGGCTGCCCCAAGGCTTTGACTGATTCCGAACTGATCCTCACGCAATTGAGCGCCGAGGGCTACGAAACCTCCAAGACCTTCCAGGGCGCGGACCTGGTCATCGTCAACACCTGCGGCTTCATTGACGATGCCGTGAAAGAAAGCCTGGACACCATTGGCGAAGCCTTGGCCGAGAACGGCAAGGTCATCGTAACGGGCTGCCTGGGCGCTCGCGCTGGCGAGGATGGTGGCAACATGGTGCGGCAGATGCACCCCAGCGTGCTGGCCGTGACGGGCCCGCATGCGACGCAAGAAGTGATGGACGCCGTCCACCTGAACCTGCCCAAGCCGCACGATCCGTTCGTGGATTTGGTGCCGGGCGGCTTTGGTGTGGCGGGCATCAAGCTCACGCCCAAGCACTACGCCTACCTCAAGATCAGCGAGGGCTGCAACCACCGCTGCACCTTCTGCATCATCCCGTCGATGCGAGGCGACTTGGTATCGCGCCCCATTGGCGATGTGCTCAGCGAGGCCAAGGCCCTGTTCGAGGGCGGCGTGAAGGAGCTGCTGGTCATCAGCCAGGACACCTCGGCCTACGGCGTGGACGTCAAGTACCGCACGGGCTTCTGGGACGGCAAGCCCGTCAAGACCCGCATGCTGGAGCTGGTGCAGACGCTGGGCGAGATTGCTGAGCCCTACGGCGCCTGGGTGCGCCTGCACTATGTGTACCCGTACCCTAGCGTGGACGAAGTGATCCCGCTCATGGCCACGGGCAAGGTGCTGCCGTATCTGGACGTGCCTTTCCAGCACAGCCACCCCGATGTGCTCAAGCGCATGAAGCGTCCGGCCAGCGGCGAGCGCAATCTGGAGCGCATCCTGCGCTGGCGCGAGGCCTGCCCAGAGCTGGTCATCCGCAGCACCTTCATTGCGGGCTTTCCGGGCGAGACCGAGGAAGAGTTCCAGCACCTGCTCGACTTTGTGCGCGAGGCGCAGATCGACCGTGCCGGCTGTTTTGCTTACAGCGATGTGAACGGCGCCGCTGCCAACGAGCTGCCCGGCATGCTGCCCATGGAAGTGCGCGAAGAGCGCCGCGCCCGCTTCATGGCGGTGGCCGAGGAAGTCTCGATTGCCAAGCTGCAGCGCCGCGTGGGCGCGACCATGCAGGTGCTGGTGGACCATGCGCCTGCCATGGGCAAGAAGGGTGGCCGGGGTCGCAGCTACGCCGATGCGCCCGAGATCGATGGCGTGGTGCAGCTGCTGCCGCCCGAAAAGATCAGCAAGCAGCTCAAGGTGGGCGAGTTCACCAAGGCGCGCGTCGTGGGCACGCAAGGGCACGACTTGGTCGCTGTGCCGGTGTGACGGTGCTGTAGGGGCTAAATGCTATTTTTTGATAGCTTGAGGCGCTTGTAC
>Ga0097678_1002867_pt1 | contig 12612 bp, 11 predicted proteins | sample ThiBiot_500_plan_2_FD_72847 | JGI IMG/M metagenome (GOLD analysis project Ga0097678, IMG submission 72847) | Wastewater bioreactor microbial communities from Cape Town, South Africa - Thiocy_expt_500_plan - 1398105537976 (version 2) (version 2) ...
GGATTTACCTTTTGTTTTACATAAAAAGATTACAGTTTTTATTCCGTACCGCAATACATTTAGCGGTTCTTAATATTTAAAACTTTTCATTTTACGCTTTGATGTATTAAGATAGTAATTTTACCCATTTCTTGACCTTAGTTATGCTAGCAGGGGAGGCGAAAACAATTTACGGTGCTAAAAGTTCAATGCAATTCTGGCACTGCAATGCAATAAATGCGGAGACGTGCACAAGTGTAATTTATTGCAGTGCTTGTTAGTGCAGTTCCGCGTAAGCACTGCAATCGTAATTATGGATAGTATTGCCGACCTGAGAGCAGATCAGACCCGAGAATCAACCGATTCTCACAATCGACTTCGAGGAAATGGTTTTTGTCAGCCATAAAAGAAAACGAACTTGGTGCCGATCAGCCACCAGCCACCGCTCCTGCGACCCAAATTGTAAGCTAATTATCTGCTCTGGCCTGCAATAATATTCTAAATATATTCTATATTTTTAAATCATCAGGAAACGGAACTTGATATCATATCACAAGATCCTCCACGAAAACGCAAACGTGACCTTACAGAAGGTAGTAGCCCACAATTAATTCATTTACTTATCTCCAATATTTATAGAGCTCCGAGACGCCATATTACGCGCGATTGAACCCGTACGCGATTTGTTTGAGGCTACAGACATCGACCGCGCCTGATCGACCCTGATCTCAAACGGCTACGACACCTCACTAGTTACCACGCTTACAGATGGGCAAATACAAATGTATGGACTAAAAGGAGGCTTAATGCAGCGTTTAAAAGCGATGTTGGTTTTGGAGGAAAATCAGCGATCGGTGCGTGAATTTCTAGAAGAAATCTTCTAGTGCTAATTGTTTGCAAAGGCGCTAAAAAAGCGACAGACGGAGCATTCGGTTGAATCAATCACACAAAAGATCCACGGCGAACAGCAGTTGGCATTGATGTTTCCTCGGGATGGTGATTTTACAATTTGGCTGGAAAAGGGCACGGACGAGCATTTTGTGTGTGTTTGTCATATATGTTTAACTACGCTTGCTTTACAAGGTAAGTTCCCAACCCACTGCCGAAATAATTTTAAAAATTATCAGGTGGAGATCTCGGACCCCTCCGTGCCCATTGCTTTGGCCGGGCTGGGACACATACTGACCATGTACGACACCGCACGAAATTGGCCAAGCGAAATACAGGAACTCTTGACAAGTAAATTCTAAATTTAAAATAACGAAATTAATTAATCAAATTCAATTAGTTCCAAGTTTAATGGCCACCAACGTAAGGCACTGGATCGTTTTTCGAAGCAACAAAAGAGGGTATTCTGCCATTGTTTTGAGCCAGCTATAAAAAAAACTGTCAATAATGAAGAACGATGGCAATGTGAAGCAAACAAATGTTCATATAGTGTGGCCATCGCCCCGGCAGTACAGAATAAGTGTGTATTTGTCCACATTTATTCTTTCTAATTTTACCAGCTGACTGGCTTTCGAAATGGAGTATCAGCGACTTGCTTCAATTACACGGACTCCGTTGCTTCAAAAATCAACTGTAAAAGAGATTATATTTGTGCCTGCGCCGCCTCGTACCCTATTACATCACCCTATAACTTCAGTTATGGCCCCAGAGAAACCGACCACGAGAATTCTGTCGCCAGAATTGCTTCACTTGCACAGCACATTGATGGCAGTACAGACAGCCATTTACGCAGGCACAATTCCTAATAACGCGCATTTGGATTTGATTAACGACCATATACAAAATTCGTTGCTTCGTACAACAGCTGGACAGCGGTAAGTGGCCATCAGTAAATAATTTGATCACTAATGATCATAAAGATTTTCCGATTCTTCAAGGCAGTATTATGTGAGCCAAAAGGCTCACGGTTTCAGACGTCGACGGACACTTTACCAAAATTTTGGTTTACGGACTCCCTCGTCCACAACCATCAACAAGTCTGTTAAAATGATGACCATCCTAGAGAAATATGGCGTATCAGATGTTCTATTTAACGAGGTACTTACTTCTTGATTAATTGCCGCTTGTTCTGACATGTGAACAGTTTAACGACTTTGTTCAGAAGAATAATCTCCAGACTGTACCCTTTGCTTTGTGATTGGATAGTGTTTACGTCCCACCAGACGACACGGTTTGAGTGTTGACAGGCACGCGACATGGCCTGGTGCCTGTCGAAGAGGAAATTTCAACAGTGACTGATACTACAACGGTCACGGATGTTCGGAAAACACTAGATGATGGGCGATTTGCAAATCAAGTCCTTAGTTTTGTGCTTTTCCCGTTGACGGAGTTCAAATCAAAGCAATTGCTATTTCCAATCGGTATGGTGGTGTTGAACGTATTGTTTAACTTGCACTAACAGTGTTTCGTGACTAGGAATGCTACCAACAACAGGCTACTCGTCACAAGATGTCAGTTCATTCACCCAGGAGGTCTCTCAAAAAATGAAAGCAGCAAACATACCGTTGTTGCTAGTTTCAGGGGACAATGCATCCGCACACCAACAATTCTTTCGCCATACCATCAAAGATAATCAACAGCACTATTTCCCAATCGTGGATTGGCCTTATAGCTACAAAGGTACTAAATTTGTTGTTTATTGTAACCAAAATGACAAATTAATTTAGATGTTGATCCAGTTCCCATTCAAGATTATCATCACTTATTTCGCAAGCTTATAACAGTGCTTTGCAAGGGTCGTAAATACCTTATAATCGGAAATCACCTCGTGGCAAAGGCCCTAATGTTTGAGGCAGTAAATGACCTGAAGTTTTCTAAAGAGCTCTTGTCCGAGCGCGATGAACAAAATGATGCACGAGTTGAGCTATTTTTGACTGACAAGAGAGTAAGACATTGAAATTTATTTATTATTTTACTCACCATTACTTATTAGTTTCGAGATTGGCTGTGTCAGAACGACGAGCGGAAAGGGTTGCAATTGTACGTGAAGTATGTCAGCTTCCTCTACGCTGCCTTTAAATCAGTTCATCACACTTGGGAGGAGCGAGTTGTGTTAGTATGGCGTACTGCATGTTTCTTCACCTACTGGCAAGCGTTGCTGATCAAGAACTCTCAATGCAAGATAATTTCATTTCAAGTCAAACTTTTGAAGCTAAATATACCATAAACAACTTGTCGGTGTATTTACGATGAATAAATGTGTTTTCGGTGCTCCTTTTACGAAATCCGCACCGAATCGGGCGAATCTGTTTTCGTCTACCAATCCTTTGGTTTATTTGATATGCTGGGGCACCTATTATTGGTTTTTAAGGTGCCTTGCACAGCAATAATTGCATTATTACATTGCCGTGCATTTATTGCATTGCAGTGCCAGAATTGCATTGAACTTTTAGCACCGTAAATTGTTTTCGCCTCCCGCTAGCAGTAAAAAGGATAACAAAAAAAAAACCTGGCAATTTTTTTTTTTTTCGTAGTAATGCAATCTACTTTATTTGAAACCACAGTAGAATGCAGTAATATATATATATATACCACCTGACCTATTCAAACCCAAGCCTCTATTTTGGAATGTACACACAGTTTTCGATGAGTCAAAGGACTATTTGGACTATTTTAGGTAGTGTAAATAAATGCATTATATTTATCTAAATTAAGTACTACACAAATATCCTTCTATTCGTTACTCAAGTCAAAATCCCGTTTTGTTTCCTTTTTGGATTAATCCACCGAAAACTCTAGCAAATCATTTTCTCAAATAAGGAATTGAATGCGTGTTCTTATTAATGTATTGTTCGGTGGAAGCAAATTAATATTTTCTTTGGGGTTATTGTACATGCCAGAAAATGGGTGAGATTTCAACCTAGTCGATCTGGCATGACAGCCAGAGAAGCAATCTCTCATTATTTTAAATAATTAAGCTAAATTATATTTTTAAAGATTCCTTGCAATAGAAAAGCGTTAGTTGTTGAGGAGATCGCTCTCTTCTCCTCCACCAATTTCTGGTGGATTACAGAAACCCAAAAAATAATTAATTTTATTTCGACCGAGCAATAATACCTATTCAGTACTTAATACAATTTATGGGGCCTGCTTTTATTATTTTGTGAACTTCAAAATTTTGATCCTTTGCCTAATACTATTTTACAAGTAAAACACTCCGAATCAATTTCACTTCTGCTTAGTAGATAATTAATATTTATTTACTACCAAGCCTAATACGTTATAACTTTGAATACTTTAAAATATAAAAGTGTTTGGAAAACTAGCTACGCTTTCGTCGCTAGTGATAAACAAAATATTCATCTTTTCGTTGTGAGTTTCTGCATGATTACGAGTAACAGTATCGCTTTTGTTCAAATTATTCGTGTTGTAAATGTTTATAATTGAACTCTTCTTTTCATTCCCAAAGGTATTATTATTATAATCCTCTGCTATATTCGGCTCATATTGCTTCTCTTTATCCTTCGCATCTTGTTCTGTTTTTTTTTTCCATACAAATGCTTGAGGAGAATTGGAAATTCCTCCTGATGTGATATTTATTTTTTTCAATAAAGCTTCTTTCAATAATTCCCTTCTAGACTTTGAATTAGTAAAGTTTCTGTAAATAAAAACATTTTCAGATGCGATTCCTTGTTGAGAGTCCTTCGTTGTTTGATTGCTTTCCAATTTTGTGCTGGATCTTGTTATTTTCGGACGTTTTCTCTTATTATAACAATCATTCTTGTCTTCATTCATATTCAAAATGTAATCTTCTCTTCATTACCTTTTAGTTAAATGTCTGAAAACAAAAACTAGCACATGCTGCTGGGGCATTTTGTTCCCGCTTGTTGCCAGAAAATTGCCCTCTATTCTAAATAGTGCCTCAAAATCCATAATAGAGCTTGATTTAATGGTGCTGACTGCTAAAAACTAGTTAAGCATTTACGAAGAATTTGATATTACCAAAACAATGACTTGTATAGCTTGGATAAGGTAAGTTTTCATCTGGTGTTCATCTCATCGACGAAAAAAAATAAAATAAAAATGGTTTGCTTGTTGATTTCGAAACATAACTGAGGGCCGTTAGCAATATGAGATGAATTGATTATCATTTCGATTGTAATAAGTTAACGAACTATTTTGTTGTACTGGCTCTATTATTATATTAAATTTCCCCAGCCAAAGATTCGCATTCGATTTGAATGCTATATCTCTTACATTGTTAGCAACAGCTGTAATAAGAGCTTCTAACAAACCATTCTTTTGGCAAATTTAATTCAAGGGTTAGAAACAAAAGAACATTTACTACATCGTAACAAGAAAAATTATTTTTATTTCGAGGTAATATTTAATTTTTTAACCGTGCAGTATTATAAAAACTTGAAAATTTGTTTTCGGTTATATTTTATTATTACTTGAAACTGACAAAGTAGTCAAAGCACACACCATTGTTGATGGAAGGCACCCCAGATACTCACGATATATTTGGGATTAAAGATATTATTTACCTTATATTCGAACAATTTACACTATCATGTCCCATTAATATTACTGGACTGTATTGCTGGTTTGGTTTCGGATACGTATGCAAATTGTTTCGAGTAGTACAACGTCAACTACTAGTCAAAGAGTCACAAGGTAGTAGTAGTAGTACAAACAACAGCAACAACAGCAACAACTCAGAGTTAACGAAGAAGATATCTTCTACTCCTTATCGACTAGTCCAAGCAGTTCAATTATTTTACGAACACAAGAAATATCCTATCAGTATACATGCCGATGGTTGCAACCCAGTCATCGTAGAATCAAGTAGAAAATTAAAGGACAGTTCAAAGGTCGAATGGATAGTACACCCAGGAGAACCAGCCAGTTGTAATCATCTAGTCGTAGCACCTCATTATCCTTCATTTTTTGATTTTATCAGAGAACGATCGACACATGCATCGCGAAGAAAAGAAGATTGTTTTTGTTTGTTTCATTTTAGAAGAGGATATTTTGGATTCATCATTCAGTGTAAAATCGATAGTGTCTCGAGAAAAAGCAATATCAAACAGTCAGCCAGATTAATCGAGGTTTGTCTAACTCAATCGATGAGATATTACGGACACATCACACTAGAGGCAAACGACAACCCGGATACTTACGGTGCAGCACTTTACTATTTGCTAAAGGAATTCAACAAATATCAAATCTTTTACATCTCTCTTTCACAAAAACGCAAAAGGGTCTCTGTTGGCTACGATGGTGAAGGTACACAACAAAATGATGAACGACAATTTTATTTTTGGAGAAAGAGTGGCTCAAATTTTGAAAGGCAACGAATTATTCAACTAGTTAGTAATGCCCTACAAGGAGAAGCTAATAAAGGTGCCGATGAAGAGGAAGAAGCCAATAAAACAACTCAAGAAGATCATCAACTCGATCACTGCTGTACGCTGCAGTAAATAAAGTTAAATTTAATTAACGATAGATAAATTAACACTTACTGCTACTAGCCTGTGAACGAAAGTAAAATCTTGGTGCCTGTAAGTACAACCTTGCCTACTAAGGGACATGCAAGCACTTGCTCATTACGATACAACAATAGAGGTAACATATCTACAATAGAAATACTGTAGTAATAGCCCGAATGTTTTATACGGTAAGATTCAGGAGTCTCGGGATTTAAGTTTTCCTACGATTAATGAGAAGAAATGCCATTACGGTCGCTCGGCGCTCACAAAACCACTTTTATACAAAAATGGGACTAAATCTAATCACCCCTCCTGTAATTTAAAGTTATCAAATACTGAGACTCATGGATCTTGCCATATTGGCTAAGGCATCATTGTAATGAATTTGTTCCTCATGCACCAAAAAGCATGCGTGCGTACAAAAAGAACTTCACGCGAAGGCTTTTCACCCCAAATATGAATTCAATACTACAAAACTGATTCAAGTACGTAATCTTTTGATTTCACGTTAGCAAATGAATCCTTGGAATGATGATGAATGCATGGTCATTATTCCTTGTTCTCACAGTCTAAGAGACGTGGATCAATGCGCCACTACGAAAATTTCAAGCCTAATTACTACTAGTACATACCATAGTAAACAAAACAAACTTTGTACATTTTTTAATTTTTAAGACTCCTATTTTTATCGGTACTTGCGGTACATCGGTACTTCTACCCTTCAATGATATTGTATTTTATTAATGTTTGATAAAGTTTACGGTAATAAGCATTATCTACTTATATACTAACTAATTAGCTTGAATTTTGTATTTTCAAGCAAGGAAATCATAGTTGTATCTAGTACCGCAATAATTTGAGCGGTACTCAACATTCAAAATAGGTAAATAATACCACATAATTGAGTTATTTTAAATGTATAGCACATTGCAATATGAATACTATACTTTTTTTAACTACCAGCCAAGATCAGTGGAGATTCGCCGGCCAGTTTAAAGGAAAAACAAATTTAATTTTATTCTCTCGTTCATTCTTTACTTAATCTCAGCTATTTATTTGGAACCCAACATGAACCAGAAATTTGCCTGTTACTCAGAAAATTTTTTTTTTCGCTCAAAACGAAACCAAGAAAAACAAAACCGCTTCCGGATTTGGAAATTTGTATAAAAAATCAAAGGATTCAACGATAGACGAAGGTAAAGGGTGAAAACCGCGGGGGCTACCCACCATTATCTACCTCCCCCTACGTTTCTCCGTCGTTGGCTCCATCAAACTCAACGAAACCAATGTATGGTTTTTGCGTTTTCGATTTTTGTTCTTGTTGTGAATCAGAAAGTTTGCGTCCAAAGCAAAAATTTTTTGGTTTTCGGCGTTCATGTTGATCTCCAACTATTGCAGTATATTGAAACACTACAACCGCAATGGAAGGAAATAAGTATGTTTTTGATATTTAGGCAGTGGAAACTTACACATTGTTAGTGATGATGCTTGCCTGCAGGAACTGCAACGACAATTAATGAAAGTAAGTAGAAATGGATTAGTAAATTTTTGACGGTTAAATTAAATTCCTACACTTAATCTAGATACGGGAATATTAGTTGTGCAATTGTCTATATATTTGTAAACATGATATGCTTTAATTCGGAAAATTCAAATTCAAATCTGAAAAATTGAATATTTAAAAATATATGTATGATAGACTTTTAGAATATGTAGTGATCTATGGACTACATAAAATACTTCTAGTTAACACAATTGAATGTTATCGTCGCATAATAAGCAAGTAATCGATATCAAATGTAAAAAATTCGTCCATCCATTTTCGGGTTGCAACGCAGAACAACCATCTAATCGAATGCAGAAACCACGAAGCAATCCACGACACGAATCAGGTCTTCCGTTTTTGAGAGTTACCTTGACATCTGAAGGAGAATATCAAGTTATTTGCGTAAAGGACATGAGGGAGGAAGTGGATCTGGAACAACTGGAATGTACAATAGTTGTCGCTAATCTAATTAAAGAAGATTTCAAAATTTCCTTTGAAGAGCCGGACAACCTCCTTGTAAAGCGTAAATATTACCTAAATAGTGAACAGTGAACAAAATAACCTATTATAGTTAAATGTCTACCTGAGGTCGCAGCAAAACGCAAGAATGAAATTTCTTTTCTATTAAGAGATACACTACCAGGTTATCCTGGCGTTGAATGGATTCGAGTGGATGGAAGCTTTTATACATATCTTTCTCAAGGAGCTCCCCTTACACCTGAAAGTATTGTGCTAGGATTTGAACACATTACAAAAGCAAATCTATCACACAGCGATATACAGCAGTTAGTATTTAATAATTTGCATGGCCACAAGCCACTTGTTGTGCTAGACGATGATGACGAAAGGATGGAGTTTTTCCTACAAGATGCGGATGGCAAAAAATTATCCATCGAGGAAACCAGAGCTTTAACGGCAGAGAGTCTGCGCAACTTACTCTCCTTCAAAATTGACATACCTACGGATAAAATACGCCTGCATGTTCTGGGGAAACGTCTGATTGATCAAAAAAGAGTAGTAGGACAACTTAATCGACCAGATGAAACCATCTTTTTTTCTTATGGCTATGTCGAAGTACCTTTACGTAAGTGGCTAAAAGATTATTAATTCATTTGTTTAATATTTTGTAGATGCGGCTTCGCCAACTTTTCACAATCTACCAGCCGAAGCTCTTCCCCGTCTACCTGTTGGATACCTTTGGACTAGGAGAGGAGACCTTTGGGTATTAAACAGGAATACTATGTTTCCCACGGTTCCTATCCAGTTATTCAGCTATGATATAAATGGAAAACCTAGTTTCAATACTTGGTGGCACAAAAAACATCATTACACATTTTTTTATACAAAGAACAACAACAAACCTAAGCGGAAATACCCTCAGCTAGACTTTAGAAGCCAACAAAACCCAGCAGTCACATTCATGAGAGGACACTTGATAGATTTAGTGGATGGAACCGCTGACACTACTATCTCCAAGTACAACTACATACCAGAGCAGGGAAAGGACTGGGGAGAACATGTTCGAAACTATCTTGTCAAGGCAGCACGTAAGAGTGGTGGTGCATGTGCAGAATGGGATTTTTATAATGGCAAAGAAGAAGAGACAATGGACAACACTTCAGTTCCATCCGGACGAATATTTATGGTTTTTGATGGTAATTAACATTGGCAAATCAATTGTGTCTGACCTCATTTTATAGCACGTGCAATTTTACAACAGGCATACTTTATTCCTGAAAACTTCAGCGACGCGAAATACAGAGAACTTGTAGATTGGGTTACAAATGAAGAGCACAGCTTGCCTGAAAATAAGAAGACTACGAAATATAAATTTGTTGCTAGTTGCCTTGAGGTTGACCTGAACTTGTGTTCGGAACCTCTCGTACTTTTAAATGGTATGCGAACACGGCTTATTCGGGATCTCGTGAGGTTGCAACAACTCCAACATTTGGAATTAGATTTATTAAGGCAGCTCGATAATGCCACCCCTGTGGTTGCCAAAGCATTGGATGAAGTAAGAATTGAACCTCTCAAAAACTGGGCTAACATTTACCTACTTTAGCGTCTTCGTGAAGCTGATACCCTTCGTTCCTCTTTACTACCATCTGTCTCTTCTAACTTGATAACCTCACCGTTGGCTACAGGCCAGATTGTACTCAAAGACATTATATTGAATTTACTTTCCATTGACTTTGACGAGGCTTGGAATGTCTATCGTTTAATGGCTTTGCAAGGTGATTGGGCCCCTATATCTACTTCATACATGGTCGGTAGGGATGTGCGACAGAGATGGGATGAAAATTACAGGCTACTGAAAGACGAAATAGAGGGACCTAACGACAATACTATCGACGAGTTCGATGATCACGATGAGGTTGATGACGATGAATTCCATCGAGACTATGAAGAGTACAACATCGATTACAAGAAGAACGAAGAGAAATCATTTGATGAAAAAGAAGAAGTGGAAGCTTCAGTAGATCTTCAATATCAGCACGATCAAGTCCCGTTAGAGGAAGATGCTAGAATGAACCCAAATTATCTTGACCATCAACTTAGAAATTAGAATAGCATAGTTGTTGTAAGCAAACTCCATGCGAGATACGCAACCAGTTGAATAACTGAGTTGTACCTATTAAGCAAATTACAATACTCAAAAAGTACCCTAAGGGATTTGAGTTAGCCGAACAGTAATTAAAAAAAAACTTTTGAACTCGCAAAAAAAAAAATTTAGAAAGGGTAGTTTTTTCCGCTTTGGGCTTTGTGCGAATCAAAAGAGAAATATTCGTTTCAATTCACCAACTGAATCACTCTTTTGCAGAGTCAATTTGAAGGTAGTTACGAGGTTGTGAACCCTTATCTATTGACTTAACAATCTAAGAGCCACTAAGTATGCAAATTAGTGGACACTTTACTTGGCTATTAATCTTGATTTTAATAGTCGTAACCATAGTAAATGACACCCCTAAAAAGAATGCTACAGAGATTTCTTATGTTAACACCAGTATTGCCGTCAACTAAGGTCCACTTTGACCCCAAAAGGAGGTCCTTTTTTTTGTGAGTGAACAACTAAATACGTGGTAATGGATTGCCTTAGATAATGGACCTTGATAATTATCCCATAGTCAATTGGTGGGATTCAACTTTATACAATGTTAAATGCAAAAATCTCATCATTTTACCTTTTGATTGCCAGCAGTGGATCTCAACCTTCCGAAAATTAACACGAGGTTGTGAACCCTTATCTATTGACTTGAAGAATTGCAACATACTACGGAAGGTAGTTACTAGTGGTAGATGTTACAGACCGTCTAATCTTCTGTGACGAAAGTACAAATCATGGTCGCTGTCTGGTACGCTCGAAGCGCGTAAATCAAATTCAAAATGAATTATCGTAAAATTATCGATAGCGCTATAAAATAATGTCTTTTAACTTTATTTATGTAGTTCCCTGGACCAGAGTATCAGCAAGAAAAATGGGACAAGATATGAACTTGGATCTCAAGGTTCCGCAAATTAGTGCGCAGTTACAAACTCTTATCAATTGATTTAGAGCATAATAGTACATTGTAGACGGTATTGTATAGGTGTTAATGTTATAGGGAGTTCAATTTTTTCCCATTGCAGAAGCAATAACCCAGCCCGGATAAGGGCTGATCGGCGAATAAAAACGGGGAAAAAAAAAGCAACTAGCCTTTCGGTTTTACAATTAAAATACTGCCAAAATAAATAATTAAACCGAATCGGACTTGCTTGTTCAAAGCAGCATCGATAATTTTTTTCAGATCAAACAAGATTGGCGCGCCAAAATTTTAAAAAAAACTCGTTGGTAAATAGATAATATTATTTTAATTGCCGGTTCACGATAACAAATCCGCCCGAAGATTGATTCTATTCAAAAAACTGATCTGTCGCACCTGAAACCCTTCGCCCTTTCTTTGTTGGCTGTAGTTAATAATTCTAACAAACAATCCTCGCACTTTTGCCCAAGACTGTCCTGGCCCTGGGCGTGCACTGGCCAACCTGCCGCCGTTTTGAAAAGACGCGGACTTGCAAGTAATAAAGACAAGTAGTGGGAACTGGAGGACTTTTTTCGCTAGCGGTAAACTACTTCGCGGGTTAACGAGAATAACGATTCTCGTGGGAACTAATTTATCTATTTGTGAATCGACAAGGGCCAAAGGCACTCTTGCCTCTTCACACTTTTTCACATGGTCATGGTCCAAAATTTAGTTGCCCAGCATTTCTAAGGTTGAAATAAATATGGTTTATTACATATCTCAGCGAGATTACATAACACCTGTTGTAGTATTTTCGAACTGTTTGTAAAATTTGTGTTCGGAAGTGCCAAATTTTTTTCTCTGACCATATTGTTTTATCGGTACTTGCGGTACTTCGGTACTTCTACCTTTGAACAAGTCGTACTTTGCTTACATTAGCAAAATTTTACAGTATTTAGTATTGTCTACTAACATTATAATCAGTGGTTTCAGATTGTGTTTTACTATAAAGAAAAGCAAGCTTTTATTCCGTACTGCTAAAAATTCATCGGTACTTAGCGGTACAAACTTGTTTTATTTTTTTCAATCGATACAAATATCCTTAATTTATATGTCAAGTTAGATTAAATTGCATTTTATCCAAATT
>Ga0097678_1002903_pt1 | contig 12458 bp, 8 predicted proteins | sample ThiBiot_500_plan_2_FD_72847 | JGI IMG/M metagenome (GOLD analysis project Ga0097678, IMG submission 72847) | Wastewater bioreactor microbial communities from Cape Town, South Africa - Thiocy_expt_500_plan - 1398105537976 (version 2) (version 2) ...
TTACTTAGGTGGTGCTGCAGAATATAAAAGACTGAATAAAGCCATTGCCTTATCCGACAATAAAGAAGTAAAAGAAGCAGCTCTTTGTGCAACATCTTGGGGAATGTTTCAGATTATGGGTTTCAATGCAATAGATATCGGGTACAAAAATGTAGAATCTTTTACAGCGGACATGTATAAAAGTGAAGGATTACAGCTGAAAGCATTCGGGATGTATCTGAAAAAAAATAAACTGATCCCGTTTTTACAGAAGAAAGATTGGACTCGGTTTGCTTTGAAATATAACGGGCCGTCTCAGGCTTCTAATGCTTATGATAAAAAGCTGAAAAAGGCTTATGATAAGTATTCTAAGAAATAAATATTTTAAATCTCTGATAAAAAAATTCAAAGTATTTGAAATCTTTATAGTCCCATAATCAAATTAAAAAAAAGATGCAGTCCCGAAAGACTACATCTTTTTAACAAAAAATAACTTAATTTTACTATTTCCATCCACCGCCAAGAGCACGGTAAAGATCAACAATACTGCTGAGCCGTTGTCTTTTAATGGAGGCCAGATTCAATTCCGCTTGGAGAGAATTTGCCTGAGCTGTGATGACTTCCAGATAATTCACCAATCCGCTTTTATAAAGTTTTTCAGCACTTTGGATTCCGGATTTCAAGGTCGTAACCTGTTCTGCAGCTTTCTGTTCCTGAACTTTCAGGCTTTCATTAGAAACCAATGCATCTGAAACTTCGCCAACGGCATTCAGAACTGATTGACGGAAGGCCAGAACATTTTTCTCTCTCTGGATTTTCGCGACATTCAGGTTGGTTTTCAATTGTCTTTTCTGGAAAATTGGCTGTGTAATCCCGCCTAAAGCAGAGCCAAACAACGAAGCCGGAATCTGAAACCAGTTATCGAACTTAAATGAATTCACACCACCATTGGCTGTGATTTTCAAAGAAGGATACATATTGGCCTGAGCAATTCCAATCAAAGCGTTGGATTCTAACAAAACCAATTCCTGCTGACGAACATCCGGACGGCGGCTTACCATTGCTGCAGGCAATCCGGCAGAAAAATTTTGAGGAAGAGACGTGTCGGACATTTCAATCGTTCTGCTGATTTTAGCCGGATTTTCACCCACCAAAATACTCAACGCATTTTCCTGGATTTTAATATTCTGTTCCAGTTGCGTAATCAAAAGTTCCGTATATTCCTTTTGCGCTTTTGACTGTTGAACACCTAAAGATGTTGCATCGCCGCTTTGCCAGATTTTTTCTGTGATATTAAGTGTATTTTTACTTAACTCTAAATTCGATTTGGCAATTTCCAATTGCTTGTCCAACATCAAAAGGTTGTAATAACCTTGCGCAATGGCTGCAACAACTTGCGTTTGAATTGCCTTTGTCGCTTCATAGGTCTGCAGATATTGCATTTTCGAAACTTCCTGCTGATTCTTTATTTTGCCCCAGATATCGGCTTCCCAAGACAAATTGAACGATGCATTGTAATCTTCAACATAACTTTTTCCAAGGAACAAGTTGATGCTTTGTCCGTTCAAACTGTTGTCAGAAGGTCGTGTGATTTGACCTGTAACGCCAAAACCAACTTCCGGATATTGCATATACTTGGCCTGTTTCAATCGTTCCTGCGAAGAGGCAACCTGTTTCAAGGCAATCTGCAAATCATAATTATTTTTGATGCCTTTTTCAATCAGACCCTGCAAGATCGGGTCGTTGAAAAACTGTCGCCATTCCAGGTTGGCCACACTTGCTGTGTCAGCCGTTGCCATATATTGGAATGTTTCCGGCAGTTCCGGACTTACTTTGTCCAAAGCTAATTTTGGCATACAGGAAACTGCACTTGCCACGACTACTGTTGAGACCAGAATCTCTTTTATTTTATTTATAATGTTCATTGATTGTTATTTTTTTATCGCAAAGGCACAAATAAATCTTTATTGTCAAAAACTCTAAGTCGCAAAATAAAATCGGAGATTTTAAATTTTTGTACCTTATCAATAGAGATTATGGAAAAAATCTTTGTGCCTTTGTGTTTAAATTTAAATTAAATTCAGAGCTGCTTTTTCTTTTTTCAGCTTACGTTTCTTTTTACTTGGCATTTGCTCGTGCAGGTATTGGAAGATCACATACATCACCGGAATAATGAAAATCCCGAATACAACACCTGTAAACATTCCGCCAACGGTACTGATGCCGATAGAATGATTTCCTTTTGCAGCCGCACCTTGCGTCCAGACCAAAGGCAACATCCCGATAATAAATGCGAATGAGGTCATCAGAATAGGTCTTAATCTCAATCTCGAAGCTTGTAAGGCCGATTCAATCAAAGTTTTCCGGGCTTTTCTTCTCTGAACTGCGAATTCCACAATCAGAATGGCATTTTTCGCAAGTAATCCCACAAGCATAATCAATCCAACCTGAACATAAATATTATTATCGATTCCAGCCAATCCTGTAAAAGCAAACACTCCGAAAATCCCTGTCGGAACCGTTAAAATAACGGCAAACGGAAGGATGTAACTCTCATATTGCGCTGCTAACAAAAAGTATACAAACAAAATGCTCAAAAGGAAAACGAAAGCCGTTTGTCCTCCGGTTTTGATTTCTTCACGCGTGATTCCCGTCCATTCGTAGCCATAGCCTCTCGGTAAAGATTGTTTCGCTGTTTCTTCTACAGCTCGGATAGCGTCACCTGTACTGTAACCAGGTTTCGGTGTTCCGTTGATAGTCACGGCGTTGAATAGGTTGTTTCTTGTAACAGTTTCTGGTCCGAAAGTTCTTTTCAAAGTGACCAATGTTTTGACTGGTACCATTTCGCCAAGATTATTTTTGACATAGATGCCGTCCAAAGAGTTCGTGTCCGTACGGTAAGGAATATCCGCCTGAGCCATTACCCTGTAATATTTTCCAAATCTGTTGAAATCCGAAACGAAGCTGCTTCCGTAATAGATTTGCATCGTCTGCATCAATTCTGTAATTGACACGCCTAACTGATTGGCTTTATCGGTATCAACATCAATCGTATATTGAGGATTTCCTGCCGCATAAGTGGTAAAAGCAAATGCAATCTCGGGACGTTTCATTAATTCTCCAATAAAAGCCTGAGTTGTCGTTCCCAATTGCTCAAAAGAACCATTAGTTTTATCCTGAAGCATAAACTCGAAACCGGAAACGTTACCAAATCCCTGAACTGTGGGGAAGTTGAAGAAGAATGCATTCGCATCTTTTACCTGGGATACTTTTCCTGTCAAAGCGGCTGCAATCTGATCCGGGTCTTTCATGTCGCCACGGTCTTCATAATCTTTCAGTTTGATGAAACCTGCAGAGTATGGAGAAGCATTGGCATTACTGATAAAATTCAGACCGTCTGCCACCCAAAGATGATTGGTCGCATTTTCGCCTTTTACGATTTTATCGATTTGCTCCGTTGCTTTATGTGTTCTTTCCAATGAACTTCCCGGAGGCGTATTCACAGCGTATAAAACGAAACCTTGGTCTTCAGTCGGGATAAATCCGGTTGGTGCTTTTTTAATCAGGAAAATACTCGCAGCGATGATAATTCCCAAACCACCAATTGCAACCCATTTATTCTTAATTAAAAACTTAAGACTGTAAATGTATTTTCTGGTCATATTATTGAACGCTACATTAAAAGCATTGAAAAATCTTGCTCCAAAACCTTTTTTGTGACCGTGTTCGCCGTGTTCTCCCTGAGGGTCGTTCAGGAACAATGCACATAAAGCAGGACTTAATGTCAATGCATTAACGGCAGAAATCATAATCGCAATTGCCAACGTGAACGCAAATTGTCTGTAGAAAACGCCCGCAGGACCTTGCATAAATCCAACTGGAATAAATACCGCACACATTACCAAAGTAATCGAAATAATGGCGCCTGAAATTTCTGACATTGAGCTCATTGTAGCTTGTTCCACAGGCATTCCTGTATGTTCCATTTTGGAATGGACGGCTTCCACAACAACGATTGCATCATCGACAACAATACCAATGGCAAGAACCAATGCGAATAGTGTCAACATATTGATACTGAAACCAAACAATTGCAGGAAGAAGAATGTTCCGATAATCGCAACAGGAACCGCGATAGCAGGAATCAATGTTGAACGGAAATCCTGAAGGAAAATAAATACAACAATGAAAACAAGAATAAATGCAATCACCAAAGTTTCAACAACCTGATGAATGGACGCATCCAAAAAGTCTTTGGAATTGTACATAATAATCGGTTTCACACCTTTTGGCAAAGTTGTTTTGAATTCCTCAACCTGTTTTTCGATTTCAGTTAAGATTTCGTTGGCGTTAGAACCCGCCGTTTGAAGAATCGCAAAACCTGAAACCGGTTTTCCGTCAACTCTGTTCGCAGCAGTATAAGTATAAGAACCAAATTCTACTCTCGCCACGTCTTTCAGTCTTAGAAAAGAACCGTCATTATTGGCTTTTATAGCAATATTCTCATAATCTTCGTTCTTGCTAAGTTTACCTTTATATTTTAGAATATATTCGTAAGTTTCATTACTCCCTTGTCCAAGACGACCTGGTGCCGCTTCCAGATTATGGTCTTTTACCGCATTCAGAACTTCCTGCGGAGAAAGATTGTTGGCCGCCAAACGGTCCGGCTTCAACCAAAGTCTCATCGAGTAATCTCTGGTTCCGAAAACCTGAGCCTGAGCCACTCCCGGAATACGCTGCAACTGCGGAATGATATTGATTTTCATATAATTCTGCAGGAATAATTCATCATATTCTTTCGGGTCTTCACTATATAAACCCATAAACATAATGAAACTGTTCTGAACTTTCTGAGTGGAAATTCCCGCCTGAACAACTTCCTGAGGCAATTGGCTCATCGCTTTTGACACACGGTTCTGAACGTTTACCGCGGCATTGTCTGCATCGGAACCCTGCTTGAAAAATACGCTCAAAGTCATAGTTCCATCATTACTGGAATTGGATGTCATATAGGTCATATTTTCAACTCCGTTTACCGCTTCTTCGATAGGAACGGCAACAGAACGGGCTACAACTTCGGCGTTCGCACCCGGATAAAATGCTGTTACCTGAACACTTGGCGGTGCAATGTCAGGGAACAATGTGATCGGCAGATTGAACACCGACAATGCTCCCAACAGCAATAATATAATGGAGATGACCGTTGAAAGGACCGGTCTTTCTATAAATTGTTTTAACATACTAGTTTAATTTTTAATCTTCTGAATAATTTTTACAAAGGATTGGCTTTCAATAAGCTGTCAGAAGAGATTGTTTTTGGTTTGATAAGCGCACCGTCTTTCAAGTTTCCGATGCCGGTGAATACGATTTTTTCACCTTTATTCAATCCTTCGGAAATAAAGTAATAGTGTTCTGTCTTGCCGGAGATTTTCACAGGTTTTCCAGTCACTTTGTTATCTTTTCCAAGAACATAGACGTAAGTTTTATCCTGAATTTCGAAAGTAGATTCTTGCGGAATTACAACTGCATCTGATAATAATTGCGGCATACGTACACGACCTGTATTGCCGGTTCTCAAAGTTCCGTTTGGATTCGGGAATACGGCACGAACGCTGATTGCGCCAGTTGTTTTATCGAATTGTCCGTCAATGATGCTCATTTTTCCTTTTTCTGGATAATTGCTGCCGTCTGCGATGACCAGATCAACCGCCGGCATATTCCTCAATTTTTCTTCAAGCGTTGCGCCTGCATATTTCTTTTGGAAAGCAATGAAATCCAGTTCACTCAGAGAAAAATAAGCGTAGATTTGGCTGATATCCGATAACAAAGTCAATGGAGTAGGGTCGGTTCTGGAGATCAGGCTTCCTTTTTTATAAGGGATCCTTCCTATGTAACCACTCACGGGTGCTGTGATCGTTGTAAATCCAACATTGATTTTACTTCCACCCAACGATGCTTTTGCCTGAGCGGCTGCTGCAACGGCTGCTGCATAATTGGCTTTTGCTGTTTTCAATTGAACATCGGAAACGACTTTGTCAGCAACCAAAGGCTGAAGTCTATCCACTTCTACTTTTGCTTTTTGAATATTAGCATTGGCAGCCTGAAGGTTAGCAGCAGCCATATTCATCTGTTCGCCGTAAACTCGTGGATCAATTTTGAATAACGGCTGTCCGGCTCTTACAAAAGAACCTTCTTCAACATAGATTCTGTCCAGATAACCGTCTACCTGAGAACGGATTTCCACATTGTTTTTTCCTTCCAAAGAGGTTGGGAATTCCTGATAAGTTGTTGCAGGAGAAGTGATAACGGTATAAACCGGAAGTTCCGGCGTAGGGAAAGCCATTGCCGTATTGTCTGCAGCTTTTGTACAACTTTGCAAAAAGATAATACTCGAGATCAGTACAATAAGTTTAGAATTGTTAGTTATTTTCATTTCAAGTTTTTAAGTGTGTTAATTTTAAGTAATAGTGCAATAGAATTGAATATTGTTAATTTATCTAACATTGTTAGTTAAAAATCAAAATATTAGCATTTGAGTTACATTGTTTCCATATTTTAAAAAGTTATTATATGATTAATTAATTCATCTGAACCATGTTCTTTTATCTAACAGTGTTAATATAAAGAAACTATTATATCAGATATTATTCCTTTAATAATTAAATTAAAATTAATACTGTGTTAATATTCCTAACAGTGTTAATTGAAAATTGAAAAAAAATTATAACGATTTTATATAAGCTGCAACAGTCTCATCAAGTGTTGTCTTATTCATCGTAGAAGGGATATCATCATTACGCATCATCATAATTGAGATCAAACCGTGAACCGCTGAAAATAATGCGTGCGAAGAATGGCAGGCATTATCTGGGTTTGAACCTTTTTTAACAATGATATCATAAGTGCAATCATACAGTAAATCCTGAAAAGAAGAGAACTCTTCTTTCATCAATCCTTTTCCGCTGCATTGCATTCCCAATCCGAACATAAGCTGATAATACTCCTTATTTTTGAAAGCAAAATTCCAGTAAGCATCAACAATTGCAACCAATTGCTCTTCCGGTGTGTCGTGTTTCTTCTGAGCTTTTAGCAGTTCTATGTGTAGTTTATGAAAACCATTCAGAGAGATCTCAAAGAGAATAGCTTCTTTGTTTTCGAAATAATCATAAACCACAGGAGCGCTGTATTCTATAGCATCAGCAATCTTTCTGATGGAAAGAGAAGCCCACCCATCCGTTTTAGCCAAAGAGAAAGCTGCATCCAAGATATTGGCGCGTATAGATTCTTTTTCTCTTTGTCGGCGTTCGTGTACTCCCATTTTAGTTTTCCTAACAGCGTTAGCAAAATTATAAACTTTTTGGTTTAAGTTCCAAATAGAATTTGAAATTTAACATCATCGATCATTCCTATTCCTATGAAAAACGCTGTATAGTCGCTGGTTTGAATTGATTTTTTATTTTAACTTAATAGTAGTTTTAATAATTTTAGAATGTTTTTATAGAAATTAATTATTTCCAATTAATTAAAAAGTTTTCTTTACAAAATCTTTATACGTTAATAACTAACTTTGTTCAACTTTTTGATAAATGAATTGAAAATACCGTTAATAAAAAATATTTCCTTGACGAAGCAATATACCGTAAGCATTTTAACCGTGCTTATGGTTGCTTTCTTATGTTTTTCCTTGCAAAACTGGTTAAGTTACAGAACATCTTCATTGATTTTGCTGATGACGGTTTCTGTGATTGCAATGCTTTTCGATATTGTGCCGGTGATTATTTCAGCTGTTCTAAGCGCATTGATTTGGAACTACTTTTTTATTCCTCCTATTTATAATTTCCATATCAATAATACCCAGGATCTTCTGATGTTTTTTCTGTACTTTTTTATTGCTTTAGTAAATGCAGTTTTGACATTCAAAATAAGAGAAGCTGAGAAAAAAGCACGAGATAAAGAAGAAAAAGAAAACACGATCAAATTATACAACACACTTCTCAATTCCCTTTCTCATGAGCTGCGAACACCAATTTCCACAATTCTTGGAGCAGTTGATACACTCAATGAAAACAAAGAAAAACTGTCTGATAAGAATCAGAATATTTTGCTTAATGAAATTGGAAAAGCAGGATTTCGGCTGAATAGACAGGTTGAAAACCTTTTGAACATTAGTCGCTTGGAAAATGGAATTTTACGTCCCAAATTCGATTGGTACGATATGAATGATTTGATTAATTCTGTTCTTCAGAAATTATCGGTTAATGAAAATCATAAGATTATTTTTCAGTCCGATGACACACTGCCTTTGTTCAGGATCGATGAAGGATTTACAGAACAGATCATCCATAATCTTCTGCATAACTCGATTCAATATACGTCTGAAAATTCAATCATTGAAATTGAAGTGATGCATCAATCGGAAAATTTAATTATTCTGATTTCTGATAATGGTAATGGTTTTCCCGAAGATAAGATGGATCTGGTTTTTAACAAATTTTATCGCCTTCCAAACACAAAGGCCGGTGGAAGCGGATTAGGATTATCAATTGTCAAAGGTTTTGTTGAAGCTCAAAACGGAAAAATAAAATTGAATAATAAAGAAAATGGCGGTGCTGTTTTTACGGTAGAAATCCCTGCAGAAATGTCTTATATCAACCATCTTAAAAATGAATAAAGCCGAGATTCTTATCATAGATGATGAACCGCAAATCCGAAAACTGCTGGAAATCACCTTGGAAAGTAATGATTATAAAGTTCTGCAGGCAGAAACCGGAAAACAGGGTATTATTATGGCAGCCAATCATCCACCAGAATTGATTTTGTTAGACATTGGATTGCCCGATAAAAGCGGTCACGAGATTCTGAAAGAACTCAGAGAATGGTATAATAAAGCGATTATTATTCTGTCTGTTCAAAACAACGAAAATGATATTGTTTCTGCTTTGGATAATGGCTCAACGGATTATCTGACAAAGCCTTTTCGTACGGCAGAGTTAATGGCTCGTATCCGCTCAGCCATTCGTAGAAATCAGACTCAGGAAAATACTTCTGTCATTGAGATTGATAATTTGCAGATTAATCTTGTCAATAGGACGGTTAAGAAAAATGATGAACTGATTAAATTAACCTCGACAGAATTCAATCTGATTTCGCTTTTTGCAAAACACGAAGGCAGCGTTCTGACACATCAATACATTTTGAAAGAAATTTGGGGTGTTGGTTATCAAACTGAAACGCAGTATCTGAGAGTTTTTGTCGGAACACTTCGTAAAAAAATTGAAGACAATCCCAACCAGCCCAAACATATCATTACCGAAAGCGGAGTCGGTTACAGGTTTCAGTAAGTTAAACACAATGGCACAAGGAAATTCTTAATAATAATTAAGGCAGAAAGATTTGTTTCAAATTTAGCTTTGTGCCTTAAAATTGTATTTAATATTAACGCTTTTGTGCCTTTGTGTTACAAAAACATATTTCAATCTTTATATTTTCTTTATACAAACGCTCAATCTTTTTATCTTTTACCGATAGGCTTCTTACCACTTTTGCATCATCAATTATTAGATGAATGGAAAAGTCAAAAAACGGAATTAGCAGCAAGATTACTGCTGCTTCCTTATTGGTTGCCTTAGGAATTATTTACGGCGATATCGGTACAAGTCCACTTTATGCTCTCAGAGCAGTTATTGGAGAAAGAGAAATTACGGAAACATTGGTTTTAGGAGGTGTTTCCTGCATCTTCTGGACTTTGGTTTTACAAACAACTATCAAATATGTCTGGCTGACTTTAAAAGCCGATAATGCTGGCGAAGGCGGAATTTTTTCATTGTATGCATTAGTTCGCCGTTACGGAAAATGGCTGGCAATTCCGACAATTCTTGGCGCAACCACATTATTAGCAGATGGAATTATCACGCCTCCGATTTCCGTAGCTTCAGCAGTTGAAGGGTTGGAAATGGTTAAAGGTCTGGAACATATTCCAACGGTACCGATTGTCATTGTAATTCTTTCTTTATTATTCTTTTTTCAAAGATTCGGAACGCATAAGATTGGTCGGGTTTTCGGTCCTGTAATGGCAATTTGGTTTGCAATGCTATTTATTTTGGGAATTTCACAAATTATCCGGTTTCCATCAGTAATCAAAGCATTGAGTCCACATTATGCTTATGAATTACTGGTCAATTATCCTCACGGTTTCTGGCTTTTGGGAGCGGTTTTTCTTTGTACGACAGGAGCGGAAGCGTTGTATTCTGACCTTGGACATTGTGGTAAAAAGAATATCAGAATCACCTGGATGTTTGTGAAAGTTTGTTTGATTTCATGTTATCTGGGACAGGGAGCTTGGTTATTGAATGAAGGCGGAACGGCTCTCGATGGAAGAAATCTTTTTTACGAAATAATGCCACAATGGTTTTTGATTCCCGGAATTATCATTGCAACATTAGCAACCGTGATTGCTTCGCAGGCTTTAATCAGTGGAAGTTATACACTAATCAGTGAAGCGATGAATCTTAATTTCTGGACTAGAGTAGCGGTAAGACAACCTTCCAATATCAAAGGTCAGATCTATATCCCGAGTGTGAATAATATCCTTTGGGCTGGTTGTGTTCTGATGATTGTCTATTTCCAGTCTTCGACACATATGGAAGCGGCTTATGGTTTCAGTATTACGATTGCAATGATGATGACAACGATTCTGCTTTGTTACTTCCTGATTTACAGATTGAAATGGAACAAGTTTTTAGTCTTCGGATTATTGATTTTATTTGCGACGGTTGAGATTTCATTTTTTGTTGCAAACGTTGCTAAAATCAAGGAGAGATGGATGTTCTTGTTCTTTGAACTGTTCATTTTTATGACGATGTATGTCTGGTTTTTTGCAAGAAAAATCAACAATAGATTTACGAAGTTTGTTGACCTTGGACAATTTGTCCCTCAAATCAAGGAGTTAAGCTCAGACCAGGATATTCCAAAGTTTGCGACACATTTGGTTTATTTGACGAAGGCCAATCATCGTCACCAGATAGAAGAAAAAATCATCAAATCTATCTTTTCAAAAAATCCTAAAAAAGCAGATGTCTATTGGTTTCTCCATATTAATAGGACAGAAGAACCTTATACTTTGTCTTATAATATTTCGGAATTGGTGGATGATAAAGTTATTAAAGTTAATATCAATATCGGATTCAGGATTCAGCCAAAAACCGAATTGTATTTCAAAAAAATTATGCAGGATTTGGTCAATTGCAAAGAACTCAATCTTCATATTCGTCCGGATGGTTCTTCCAAGTATAACAACGAACCGGATTTCAAATTTGTCATCATAGAAAAATTCCTATCCGTGGAAAATGAATTTGCTTTGAGAGAAGGTGTTTTACTTAATTCCTATTTCTTTCTGAAGCGACTTGGTCAAAGCGATGAAGCAGCATTTGGGTTGGATAAAAGTGATGTTGTGATAGAACACACGCCTTTGGTATATCAGCCTGTTTCGAAAATCGATTTGAAACGAGAAATCAAAACTCAGCCTATTTTATAAATCTAAAATTTATCATTTATCCAATGAAAAAAAATATCATCATAGCCTTGTGCTTATGGTCATTGAACAGTAATGCTCAAACTTTAACAGAAACTGATAAAAGAAGTATTGTTCAGCAAGTCAAAAAAGAAATTCTTGACAGTTTGAAACTTCAAACCAATTCTAAAATTGATACAACCGATACTGAATTACCGAAAGTCAATAAACAATTCGGAGAACCATTTGAAGGTCTCGATATGAGCTGGGCAAACGGAAGCGACAGACGAACTAAAAATATATGGAAGGATAACCAGTTCTTTGTTCCGAGTATTTTGGTGGATGTCAATTACAATTATTCTTTTAATAACCCGATTGATAATACGGCGATTGGAAGCACAGCCGTTGCAAGGCATAATGAGGTTCAGATTGCGGCTTTACATTTTGGCGGCGATTTCTACTACAAAAATGCAAGAGCGAGAATCATGACGCAGTTTGGAACACGTTCAGTCGTCATTCCTAGAAACGATTACAGCCCTTACCGCGGACAATATAAACTGAATGATGTTTATCGATATCTAAGTGAAGCCAATGCCGGAATCCATATCAACAAATGGTACGGAATCAATATTAATGCAGGTTTGTTTATGTCTTATATTGGACTCAATTCTTTTTATCAGGCTGAGAATTGGGAATATCAGGCATCGTTCACTTCAGATAATACACCTTGGTTTTTTAATGGATTAAGGATTCAGATATTTCCGACCAGGAATTTAAAAATCGAACCCTGGATTATCAACGGCTGGCAGAGTTACGGGCGATTCAATGCGATGCCGGGATTTGGAGCGAATGTGACTTATATTCCTAACAGTAATCTGAAATTAATCACGAATAATTATTACGGCTCCGATGCGGCATTGATTCCGGACAGAAAAAGATTTCACAGTGACAACAGTGTTTTGTGGCGCTA
>Ga0097678_1002922_pt1 | contig 12378 bp, 9 predicted proteins | sample ThiBiot_500_plan_2_FD_72847 | JGI IMG/M metagenome (GOLD analysis project Ga0097678, IMG submission 72847) | Wastewater bioreactor microbial communities from Cape Town, South Africa - Thiocy_expt_500_plan - 1398105537976 (version 2) (version 2) ...
AAAAAAAAAAAATAACTCTTTTTTGAAAAAAAATAATTAAAACAAATTACTAAATACATAAATAAAAATAGGAACCATCAGTTAATTCTTTATTAAATGATCTTCAAGTTAATTATACAAAGGAAATTACAGCAAAATTAAAACTCCCATTTTCTGGATTTCATTTAGAAACAATGATTGATAAAATTTCACTTCATTTTTTGGAGGAAACTATTTTACCAACTCAAAAAAATTCAAAAATTATTGAAACAACAAGAAATAATTTAGCAAGTTTAGATCTTGTTATTCAAGACCTCAAATTCTCTTTTACTTCTTCAGTTTTAGAAATGTTAAACCCAAATTTTCGAAAAGAAGAAATATTTTACTTAAAAAAATCAAATGTTCTTTCAAGAAATTTGGAATCTCACGCAAATTTTTCTTTTGATTCTCTCTCACTTGTTCTTCGATATGCAAATTCAAGTTTAGATTCATTAACTACACCTTCAACTCCAATTTTTCAAACCCCTTTCCCTCATACACCATCAGAAATGGAAAAAGAAAAAGAACAAAAAAGTGAACAAGAAAAAGAAAAAGAGAATATTCATTCTATTCCAAATGAAAAACTTCTTGGAGAAAAAATTTATGGAGATCGAATTTCTACTTTTGATATGTCAGTTATTGCTCAATTATATATTGGAGCTTCTCATTTGAAATGGGATTTAGATCCACCATCAATAAAAATTAGAAAGGAGTTATATTCAATTTCAGGAAAACATGCTTTGGAGAGTACTTTGAAGATTGATTTAGATAATGATCAAAAAACTAAACAAACATGTGTTGTGGATGGAAAAATTTCAACAATTAATTTTGGATTTGTTAATGAGTATTTTCAAATTATTATGGCTTCAGCTTGTACACTTGAATTTTTTGGAACATCTATCTCTGATCTTGTTGTTCCCTTTTCAAAATTGCAAACTTTGAGACAAAGAATGTTAATTTCATTTCTCTCAAAACTCTCTTTTCAATTGAGAGCTGAGAAACTTGACTCCACTTCTGATAATACCTCAACAATTGAAGCTTCAATTTCAAGGGATAATAAACAAACAAATCCAAAAATGGTGAGTGAAGATCCTCCCTTCTTAACAAAACCATCTAATATTTGGAGGTTAGGAAAAAGACCTCATCAAGATGATGATGGTTGGAAACTTATTTGTCATTTGTTATACTGTTATTATTTTTCTAAACCAGAGACGAAAAGGATGATCAATAAAAAACTTTTAAGAATTCAAGAGAAACTTCAAAAGAAAGATGAACACTCTGAAATAAAGAGAACAGATTCGAATTCAAATGAAGATGAATTAGATCCTCAATTGATGACAGATAAAGATGATCTTTTTGGAATTGTTGTTAATTATATGATGCATTGGAGATATTGGGAAAATGATAATTTAAATAATTGTGAATTTTTATTAGCTCTTTATGATCAACCAAGGAATATTTCAAAACTTCCTTCATTCCTTGATACCTTATTCAAATCTTCTAATTCTCAATCACTAAGATTAGATTCCATTGTTATGAGTTTCTTTTTTGAAGATGGAAGTGAAAGTCAAATTTTCTTTAATCCAATTCAATTCCTTCTTCAATCAAAACCTAAATGTATTGTAACTGAGACAGAGGAAGGTGATTCTAAACAAATTATTGAATGGAAAGGAGTTCTTGTTATGACCAAGATATCTTGTAGTTCAAAAGGAATTTTTATTAATTTTACTTCAGATTCAATGAGCTTAATTCGAAATCTTCTTCAAGGAATTAATGTTTATTTAATCTCAAAAAATTTTCTCTTAAAGGAAATCAAAAATGAATCTTCTACTTCTTCTCCCCCACCAAATTTTCTTCCAAAGAATAAAACCGTTGAGAAAGTGAAATTTATGGATCAATCATTTAGCACTCACAATCAAAGTCAAATTCAACAAACTGAAACTGCTTCTTCTTCAAATAATGACTCCTCCTTAAATCCTTTATCTCTTCAACAAAAATTTTATCAAAAACAACAAACTTTTATCTCCCTTCAAGCTTCATTAGAACCAGCATCTATTGAACCTCCACTCCTAGCTACTAACAATCAATTCTTTCAAGAACTTTTATTTGATATTCATGCTGTATTCTCATTAGAACAAGTTCAATTTTCAATTCAATTTGATGATCTACTCTTAAGTTTAAACTCTCATCGAATTTCTTTATCTTTTTCAAGACTTCCAGAGTTAGAACAAAACAAATCTACCATCATACACTCCTTATCTACACCAACTGTTTTAAAACAAGAATTAGGAAAACCTTTTAGAGTCAAAGTTTCAATTCAAAGAGAAGAAGGTTTAGAAGGACTCAATGAATTTGTTAAGATGTCAAGTCTTGAAGAATTATATGAAGAAGAAAATGAAAATCAAGAAATTCAAAAACTTCTCTCTTCTAAAATTAAACATTCAAGTTTTTGTAAAATTGAAGGAATTGATTTAATTGTAAGAAAAATTGAAGAAGCTATCTCAAAACAACAACAACAACAACAACAACAACAACAACAACAACAACAACCAACTCAAAAAGACATTTTTATCTTTAAGATGGAAACTATTTTAATGATGGAAACTTTAGAACAAAATCTTAATCAAAATACAATTGAACCAATTTATAGAGTTAGTATTACTTGTGATTCTTCACAATTTATTTTTCCCACTCCATTATTAAATGTTTATCAAGTTGCTACAAGATTTTTGAGTAGTCTTGAGGAAAAAGAAATATTAAAAGGATTAATGGAAGAAATGGAAGTATTTAAAACTCAATTAACAAAACTTTCAAAATTTAAATCTCAAGAGAAGAGAGAAGAAAAGAAAGGATTAGAAAGTGAGATAGGAGGAAGAAAAAGAGATGATCATGAACAAATAGAAAAGAGATTAATGTTTCAATGTTATTTACAAGAGATAATATTTGAAGTATTAATGATTGAGACTTTAAAATTAAAATACTCAATGATTCGTCCATATTTTGAAGTTGCACGTCATAGAACTATTGAAACATTACCAAATAAGCAAAAGTATGAAACAGATTATTCAATGTCTTTATTTCAACAACGAGTTTTCTTCTCTATTATCAAACAAGTTGATCCAATTCGACAAAATGTGAAAAAGTCAAGAAAAGAGAAAAAGGAAAAAAAATCAATTGAAAAATTAGAAATGGAAGAAGTTAAACTTTTTAAATTCAATTTTCCATCAATTCAACTCCTTGGAAAATTACAACCAATTCAAGATACAACATTTTCAAGATTACCTATTCTCGTTGTAGTTGATAAAATTAATATCAAAATCAAAGATAAAATTTTGGATACTCTTCTTACAACTCAAAGTTTAAGTTCAGAAATTATAAAACTTATTCGAACATATAAATCATCTTTTTCAACTCAAAATGTAAAACCAAAAAAGAAAAAAGGAAAACGTCAACAACAACAACAACAACAACAACAGCAACAACAGCAACAACAATCACAACAACAACAACAAGAAGATGTAACAAATACTTTACAAAAAAAATATGATCAAGATTCTTCTTCAAGCAAAATTAGTTTTGACGTAAAATGTTTATTGAAAGGAATAAGAATTGAATTCATTGCACCTATTTCAACTATTTCTTTAGAATCTCAAGATATTAATCTTTATGCAAAAAAGAATTTAATGAAGGATAAAACTTCAAATATTCAAGAAAGAAATCCTTCATTAACATATCAAGTTACAATTTTGGCACTCTCATTATCCTTACAAGATCGAATGGATTCAAATTCTCTTTTTGAAACCCAAGTTCCAAATTTAAAGAATGATCTAAGTTCCAAGTTAGCATCAATCACAATGGATGCCAATTTTCAAAACTTTACAGAAAAAGAAGGAAGTCTCTTTAAAACATTCTCTTCAAGAATTGGACTTCACCTTGAATCAAATGAATTAAATAATTTATTATTACTTCATATTACAAAGTTACATGGAATTCTTCAATCAGTTTCTTTAGGTGTATTAACTGACATGATAGTTTATTATCAAAAAAGGCTTCAAGAAATCAAAACAAAAATTCTTCAACATCAAAAAGATGATCCAAATATTCAACCATTTCGTGAAGAAGCTAAAAAAATGGTTCAGAATATTAATAAACAATTTCAAAAACAAGTCAAGGTCACAAAAGAGACTCGAAATCCATCCTTTTTTGCTGAAAAAGTTGTTTTTATTCAATTATCAAATATTGGTGCATCAATTCCTATGATGGAATATCAATTAAAATCAACAAAAACTGAAGAATCTCCAGCTTTTTTAATCTCAACAAATTATATCGTCTTTTCAACAAGGAAAGGTGAAGCAAGTTTTGGAGAAGTATCTGGACTATCTTTTAAATTTGTTGAGAAATTTAATCCTTCAATTCCAGCTCATTTTTCTTCATCAACTCATTCTTCAATTAATTGCGCCGCACTTCCTTTAATTTCTTGTCAAGTAATTTTGGAGAAAAAAAAGGATAGTTCTCAATCCACTTTGAAAGAGGATCAAACAGAAATGAGAATTAGAGGAAGGATTTCAGGATTAGAAGTTGATTTTGATCATAAAATTGGATCAAAAATTTTAGATTTAAGTGAAATATTTCAAGTAAATAAAATGAGACTCATGAAGAAAATCTCTCTTATGCAAACCAAACCCAAAACTCCAACTTCTTCAACTTCTACATCTCGAACTCTAATCAAACCAACTATTAAGAGAAATCTTGATTTTACAAGGCAATTAGAACAAGGGAAAGAACTAAAACAAGTTCAAGAAGATTTAGAAAGGCAAGAACAAGAACAAAGTGGATCAAAAATATTGAAAAAAAATTCTAACCAAAAGAAAAAATTTGAGAATGAAGATGATCTCGAAATTAAAAATCAAAATGGAAATGGAAATGGAAATGGAAATGGAAATGGAAATGAGCATGGTGATGATTCTCAAGAAGATAATCAAAATAAAACTGAAATTAAAAATCAAAAACTAAATGAAGATGAAGATGAAGAAATTGAGAATGAAAGTGAAGAAGATGATGATGATGAAGATGAAAATGAAAATGGAAATGGAAATCAAAATGATTTAAGTTTACCTGAAGAAAAGAAAAATGATCAAACATTATTTGAACTCTTTGCTGATTTAGAAGTAAATCAAGGAAGATTTAATTTTTATCCTGAAATCACCACAGTTATCAAAAATGAACAAACAAAATTTGAACAAATTGTTCTCCCAAGTATTTCTATTAGAGGAAAACATAATACAACTATTGGTTTTGGAGGAAAGGAATCAAAAAAGACTCATGTAGATGTTATTGTTCATCCATCAACAACATCTTTATTCCCACCTATGGCAAAATATATTGAAAATGTTACACAAAATATCTCAAGAAGGCCACATTTGTTCTCACCAGATGTTTATGAAGCACTTGAAGCTGATAAACCATTACAAAGTCCAAAAAAACCTCCTCAACAAAAAGAACAAAGAGAATCAAGAGATCAAAGAGAAGAAAATGAAGTTGATATTATCTCAATGAATCCTTCAACTTTCACAATCTCCTTAACCTTATCTCAAACTAAACTTGAATTAAATTGTGCTCCTTTAGCAAAAGTTCTTTGTTCATTCGAACTTCAGAGAGCAGATCTATTTCTATCCACTTCTTCACCATTTTTCTTTCCTGATCAACCTGCAATTAGAGGTTATCACTCACTCCTCTTCACAATTCCAAATGTTAAAATGAAACTTAATCATGCTTACTCTTTAAATGAATTTGGTGATTGTATTCATGCTGAGTTAATTAATATTGCTCTAAATGCTTCTTTCTTTCAAGGACCAAGAGGAGAGATTAAATCACAAATTCCTCATAATTATCTTTCATTTATTTTTGATGTTGGAGCTGTCTCTCTTCATTTTAATGCAAGACAATATCAAGATTATATAATTTTTAGTAATATTTGGATTAAGACACCTTTAAAGAATTTAAATCAAACCCCTCAAGTTCCTCAAAATGATACTGATTCTGATTCTGATTCAAGTAGTCGTAGTAGTAGTAGTACTGATAGTGAATATAGAGATGCATATGATGGAAGTGAAAGTGAGAATGAAAATGAAAATGAGAGTGTTGTTTCTATTTTAAGCTCAAAAACTCATTTAAAAACTTTATTTCGAGTCACAGATGTTTTATTTGTTGCGGATTTAGGACAAGCTATTGGAAAAGCTGTCTTGAACATCAAACATATGAATATTAATCTTCAAAGAGGAATTCCTCCCATTTTCCTCACAAAACAACTCCAACAATCTCCAGATAGTTATTCCTCTCACCTTCAATTTGATAATTTAACTCAAATCAATTTCTCAATTGAACTTATTTCTATGAGAATTGATGGAAGATATGAAGGATCAGGAAGGCTTCAAGTTTTACAAATCGAAGTTCAAACAAAAGAACCAAAAAGAATTTTATTAGGAAAAACTGGAGGTGGAATGATGTCTTTGAATGAAGCTTCTCTTTTCCTCGAAAGAATGAACTTTGATCTCAAATATAATCTCCAAAAAATTTTATTTTTAGATGTTAGTTCAATCTTGTTTACGGCCAAAGATGTATGGATTATACCTTTTGAACTTTTTCAAAATTCTATTAAAGCAGAAGATCCTGGTTGGGAAATTAATCTTGATTTAGTTTTAAAAGGAGTTCAAGGAAGATTCTCAAAGGAAACTATTCCAGCTGTTCTAAGACTTGGTGAAAAATTATCAGCTTTATTTACTGAAAAAAAGGCAGAAATTACTTTAGATTTAAAAGATCAAGGATATCGTAGCCCTAGAAGTCCAATCTCACTTGGAGTTCCTTTAACTCCTCAAACACCAATCTCAAAAAGTCCAATTCGAACACCCTCTCCTTTCCTCCTTCAAAAACAAGCTGCAGGAATTCAACAACAACAACAATTACAACAATCATCATCCAAAAAACCAAAATCTAAATCAAAACCTTTTGAAAAAAATCAATATGGCATTTTCAAACCACTCTCAATTTTATCAAGGAATATTTATCCAACCATTAAATTGGATTTAAGAGGAACTAATCTTTTTATCTATTTATTTAAGTATAACCTTCAAGATTTAGATGCAATTTTAATTTCAATGGAAACATTTGTATTCGATTATTCACTCTCTCATGAAATCTCAAGTCAACCTCCAACACCATCTTCGCCAATCTCAATGTCTTCTCAATTGTTTCCTCGTACTATGTCATCTTCCCTCATGTTAAAAAATCAAAAAACAGCCCATCGTGAACTAACTTTAAGTCTTGGAAATACAAAACTTCAAAAAGGTACATTAGGTAAAGTAATTAAACATGGAGAATTAAATAATGAACTTCGATCAACAAAACCAATTCTCTCAATTCCTCCTTCAATTGTAATGATGGAAACTTGGCAAGCTCATAAAGATCCTGTTGTACATTATAAATTTGTTTCAGATTTTGATGGAACTGTTGATGTCTCTTTAAATTTAGGATATTATCAATACATTAGAGAACTTGGTCAACAATACTCTGACTCTTTATCACCTCAAAAGCTTCAAAAAGAATTAATTTCAAAACAAAACAGTTTTCCAAGAGAAATGGAAATTGAGAAAGATCAGCTTAATAATGAAAAGGAAAAAGGAAAAGAAAAAGAGGAAAAAGGAAAAGAGAAAGAAAAAGAAAAGGAAAAGGAAAAGGAAAAACAAAAAGATGAAGATGAAGATGAAGATTTAGAACTTATTCCATTAATTCCAGTTCAACTCGAACCTCAACTTAAAGCTCTTGGTGAAGCTACACCATCATTAGAGAAAGTCTTATCTTGGTTAAGCCTTAAGAAAGAGCTCATTCCTTCAAAAACTCATCATCATGTTACTCTTCCATTAGAAAAAGGTTTAATTCAAATCCAACATCAAATTTTTAAATATAGTTCAAAGCCAAAATCATAACAAGAAGAAGAAGAAAAAGGAAGAAAAAATATTGTTTTTTTATTGTAAATATATATAATATTAAATCTACATTCTGTTACCACAGTATAATTGAAACCTTTTTTTTTTTTTTTTTTGTTCTTTCTTTGATTCCTTGTTTAAAACTCTTCCTTTATGTTGCAAGTGGAATATTTAAACTTGTTAGAGAGAGTTTTTCAAGTTTTTGATTCATGGTTTGAAGATCTTCATTAAATCCTCTAATTTGATGACAAAATTCCTTTTTTTTTAAAAAAAAAAAGGATTAGAATTCAAATTCAAATTCAAATTCATAAATTATTTTTTGAATTTCTTGAGTAAATACTGAAAAAAAAAAAATTGAACTTGAGTAACTTTTTCAAGCTTTCCTAAATTTGTTAAAGATTGTGCAAGAGATCTGTTAACTGATTTTAAAGATAAATTGATATCTGCATTTAAGTTTCTTTGAAAAGATTCATTATGTTCTCCTATTAAATTGAAATAGAAAAGAAGATTATTTTTAAATTTTTTTCGAAATTTCTAAAATTGAAAATTGAGATTACTTATTATCCTTTGTCGTTTTCTAATTTATTTATTTATTGAATTGGTTAATATTTCAAGAAAGAAAGAAAAAAAAGAGAAAGAATGAAATCCAACGTATTTTTCAAAGGGTTTGGAGGTTCAGAAGACTTCCTTTCTGATTGATTTTCAATAGATTGGTTCTATTGATTTGTTTTTGATTTTGTTTTTTCTGAAAAGAAGAGAACAAATATATACTTGTGTTTCACTTGTTGATTTTGAATTAATAGAAGATCCATCTCCCTTTGATTGAATTGAAGATCCATCACCACTTTTTCCTTCTTGCTCTTCTTCTTCCTCCTCACTTTCCTCACTTTCTTCTCCTGCAATAACATTTCCTTGCTAATTTTTTTTTTTTATCATTTCCAATTAATTTCAAAGAACAATCAACCAATTCAATCAATCCAAAGTTCAAAAATCTAAAATCTTTTTTTTAAAAAAAAAACCTTTTCTTCCTTTAAACTATTTTCACTTTGTCTTCTCCTCTCTCCTCCACCACCAACTGATTTCTGATTGATCCCCTCTCCTTCATCACCATCTTCTTCACTCTCCTCTCCATCAATCACCTTCTTTTCATCATGTTTCTTTTGTTGTTGTTGTTGTGATTGCTGTTGTGATTGTCTTTGTGATGGTGATGTCTCCTCTTCCTCACTCTCCTCCCCTGAAATAACTCGTTCTTTTGGTTCCTCTTTCACAGATTGCTTCACATTTTGCTTTGATTGCTGCTTAGGTTGTTGCTTCATCTGCTTCCCTTTTCCTTTCCCTTTCACTTGAATCACTTCCTCCTCTTCTTCGCTCTCCTCTCCGGCAATCACTCGCTTCTCAGACATAGTAAAGTCACGTGATTAAATGCGTTTTTTTATTTGTTTTTGTCCGGAAAAAAAAAAAATCAAAAAAAAAAAAGTTGAGTTGGTTGCAATTCTTGATTCACTTTGATTTTTACTATTAGAATTCTCATCATTTGGAAATAATTGATGTAATTGAAAGTAGATTGAAGTTGTAATAGATTATAGAATTGAATTGAGTTGAATTGAATTATATTGGGAGAGGTGAATTTTTTTAAAAAGAGAGAGAAATTCTGCTTGCAAGAGAAGAATTGAGAAGAACCAAGTTGGGAAAAAAAAAAAAATTCTCACCAGAAATTTAAAAGAATTGGAATAGTAATAAGAAGAATAAGAGATACAAGAAAGAACTTAACAATATCATTTCGAATTCAAAAGAAATCAAATATATCATAATTTTAGAATTGCAGTAGAAGTTAGAATTCGGAGGGAAGTAGAAAGGAAGAATCAATCTTGAATTGGACTTAAGAAAAGGCGCCACCACAAAGATAATAACAATACTAACACACTAAGATAATACAATGAGAGAAAGTGTAGCTCTTGCTTGTGCAGGAGGAGTCTTTGCATGTATCGCAATCACATCTTCTGCGATTCATATTGACCATTTGTTTAAAGCTTGGAGAGGAGAAACTTATTATAAACATAAAATCGCTATTTGTGCTATTATTCCTGTATGAAATTATATTTTTTAAAATTGATTCTTTTTTCAAAATAACTAAAACTGAATAAAATAATTGATTGATTAATAGATTTGGTCCTTCTTGAGCTATCTATGTATTGTCTATCCAGATCATCATAATTTCTTTTTAATATTTGTTGATAGGTAATTTTCTTTTTCTTTTTTCTTTTCATTTTAATCACAAGATAATGAACTTGAACAAAACAACAAAAAAAAATAGTTATGAAGCTTTTGTGATTTATCATTTCATGGAATTAATGAAAGAATATCTTGGAGGATTTCATTCAGCTGTCAGAAAACTTAAAACACGTCCAAATTGGAGATTTTGTCGTTGTCTATGTGTAATTAAACCTGGAGAGTTATTATTTACTTCTTGAATTTATTTTTTGAATTTATTTTTTGATTGTTTATTTTGATTTATTTTAATTAAAAAATTCAAAAAAATTCAAAAATTCAAAAATTCAAAAAAAAATAAAAAATAGAAAATTATTACGGACAATTCAAATCTTAGTTTATCAATTTTGTGTATTCAAACCTCTTCTCGCAGTTGCAAAAGCAGTACTTGAGTATTATCATATCTATGTTCTAGGAGATATCAGTTTTCATTCATCTTATTTTTGGATCAGTGTTTTAAGAGTTTTGACTTTAGTGGTACCTTTTATTTTATTTTATTTTATTTTTTTAAAAAAATTTTATTTTATTTTTGTTTTGATTTTAAAAATAATCCAAAAAAAAAAAGCCTGCCATGACAGCATTGTTCATATTCTATAAATGTTGCTCAAAACCACTTGCAAAATATAATATTGTTTTAAAATTTGCGATTATTAAGATATTGATTGCTCTTCATATTGTGTATTCTTTTCTTTTATTTCTTTTATTTTTTTAAAAAAAACCTTCAAAAAAAAAAATAAATAATCAATAGTCAAATGTTTATCTTTGTCTTTTTTGCTTCACGTGGATGGATTAGAACTAACGAAGAAGATGATTCAGAAACTCGTGGGGTTCGTCTTCAAGTAATTTTTTTCAAATCATTTTTTTTTTTTTTTTCATAATAATCATTTATTATAATTAGTATTTTGTATCAACAATTGAAATGGTTGTACTTTCCTTTGTCATTCCTTTTGTATATACCTCGGTTTCTTTTCTTTTCTTTTCATTTTGTTTTTTTTTGGAATATGTATCTTCAATTATTCTTATTATTATTCTTTCTTTAGGACCAAGAAGGTAACAAAGATCAAAGAGTTCCACTTGAACAAATCAAACTAGTTGAACAAGAAACTGCATTAGCATTTGATGCAGATATGCAATCTGTTTTTTCACCAGAAGATAGAAAGTCACAAAGTGATGAACAATTTTTATAAATAGATTTTTTTTTTGAATTTTTTGATTTTTTTATATGTTTGATTGGTATTTTTTCTTCTTTCCTTCCTTCTCCAAAAATGTTGTTTATAAAAAAAAAAAATTATTGCTCTTGAGGATAAATTCAGTGGTATTCTTTTTTATTTTTTATTTTTTTATTTGAGTTGAGATTTCAAAAGAAAAATAAAGAAAATAATCAAAAAAAGAAAAAGAAAAAATATTACTTGGATCATTTAAAATCTTTAATCCATTTCCTAATGATCTTTTCCTTTCTTCCAACAACAACTTTTCCCAACGATCATGAGATCCTAATGCTTTATTTGACATATCTTCGAGTTCTTTTTGATATTGTTCTTTATAATAATCAAGTCTTTCATCTATTTTTTTGGTAATGAGTTAAATTATGTTTCTTGCTTCCAAATGATCCAATAATAGTCATATTAATAGCAATAGTAATAGTAATAGTAATAGTAATAGTAATAGTAAGAATAAAATTCAACCTGAAGACATAGAAGCTAAGTCTGGTTGATCTTCTTTCTCTTCCTTTTTATCATCATCGTCGTCGTCGTCGTCATCATCATCATCATCATCGTCATCATCATCTCCTTCATAAACAAAAATTTCATATCTCTCTAATAAATCAGCTCCATAAATTGCAGTTCCAGCTCCAAGTGCTAATCCTCCAACTAAACCAATGGATAATCCAAAAAATGTGAGCAAAGAAAAATTTGGGAACTAGCATTAATATTTTTTAAAAAAGCATTAAAGAAAGAAAACATGAAAGAAATTTTTGCATTTTTTTTTTTCTTTGAAAAAGATCTTGAACAATTAATTATAAAAAATGCAGTAAAAACAATAAAAATCAAAATAAAAAATAACGATCCTTCAAATTTTTTTTTTTTTTTTTTTTTTTTTAAATTTTAAA
>Ga0097678_1002925_pt1 | contig 12366 bp, 13 predicted proteins | sample ThiBiot_500_plan_2_FD_72847 | JGI IMG/M metagenome (GOLD analysis project Ga0097678, IMG submission 72847) | Wastewater bioreactor microbial communities from Cape Town, South Africa - Thiocy_expt_500_plan - 1398105537976 (version 2) (version 2) ...
TTTTTTTTTTTTTTTTTTTTGGGTTTGGCGTCGCCATTTTTTTTTCTTCAAAAATTTAACGGTCAAGACATTTTTCTAATTGAATGATTCAACGTCTCCTCTTCTCAAACAAACCAAATGAGCTGGGAATGAGTCTTCAATTGACTTTTGTTTCATGTTTCACTGAGTAGGACTTCTTCTTGTTTTCAACAGTTTATTCTTTTTTGGATTTACTTTCCTTTTCTTTGGGACTTGAAGTCATCACTTTAGAGTTAGAAAAACATCATTGAATTACGATGAAGAAGAAGCAATGACTGGACTTTGGTCTTTTTAAAGTTTTTTTTATGGTGTTAAAAACAAAAAGAAAGGACAAATGGAAGAAGAACTTTATCAAGCCTGTGAAGATGGAAAAGTTGAAGAAGTTCAAAAATTACTTCAAAATGAACAGATTAACATTAATTGGCAAAATCAGAATGATTATTTAAGGACACCTTTTTATATTGCTTGTTTTCAAGGACGTACTGAAATTGTAAAATTATTATTAAGCGATAATAGAGTTGATATCAATAAAGAAGATATTTATGGTTGGACACCTTTTTATAAGGCTTGTTATAATAGACATATTGAAATTGTGAAAATATTATTAAATGATGATAGAGTTGATATCAATAAAGCAAATAAGGATAGATTATCACCGTTTTCGATTGCTTGTTATCATGGAGAAATAGAAGTACTGAAATATATGTTAGGGAGTGGAAGAGAAATAGATGTCAATAAAAAACAAAATGGAAATGCAGATATTGTTAGATTAATTGAATCATTTCAAAAGAATCCAAATGAAACAAGAGAAAAATTGAGAAAAGAACTTGCAATCTGTAAATTTCTATTTTCTTTTTAAATTTTCTTATTTTCTTATTTTTATTAATGGTTATTAGATGACATGCAAATTCAACTTTGGAATGATTGTAAAGATGGAAAAGTTGAAGAAGTTCGAAAACTACTTCAAAATGAACAAGTTAGCATTAATTGGCAACATTATAACTATTCAACAACACCTTTTTATGTTGCTTGTCAATATGGACATATTGATATTGTCAAATTATTATTAAATGATAATCAAGTTAATATCAATTCGGGAAATAATAATGGTTGGACACCATTTCATATTGCATGTAAAAATGGACATATTGATATCATCAAATTATTGTTAGGTGATAAACATATTTCAATAAGAAAGGAAAATGAAGATGGAAAAACAGCAATTGATATAGCAAAAGAAGATAACCATTCAGAAATAGTGAAACTAATTAAAGAAGTGGATACAAGTATTGATTTCAAAACAATTTAAATACTATTTGACAAAATACAAAATAAAAATGGAATAGAACAAAGATATTCAGAATACTTGGAAACATTTCAAAGTTCTCCTTTCTTTTGTATTGAAAATGAAACAATCAATGAACAAAATTTTCTTATTTTGAATGAACATTTGAAAAAGAATCAAAACATCAAAGAATTAAAGTATTTTTTCTTTTCTTTTTTTTGAGTAAGATAGAATCATTTATTTATTTTTTTATTTTCAAATTTAGGTTCCAAAACTGCGGATTGACACCTTCAATTCTTCTTGAAGTATTGAATATTTTACTTTCAAAATGTGAAAATGGAGAATTGAGTCAAATACAAAATATTAAGTATTTTTTTTTTTTGAAAAAACTTTACAATTAGAATCTAATAAAAGTTAATCCAATATTTAGAATTGACAAAAGATTCAATTGAAATCAACAGAAGGATTAGAAATAATTCCAATTGAAATTTTAAAAGATGGAACAGAATCAATTATTCAATACATGTTAGATCTTTACAAATCATCAAATTCAAAGCCAGATGCAAATACAAACTCAAATCCAAACCCAAATCAAGATTCAAATACAAATTCAAAACCTATTTCAACATCAGATCCACTTTATCGAACAAAATTAATGGTTGTTGGATATGAAAATGTTGGTAAAACTACAATTTTGGATTGTTTATTTCCAATTATAGATTTTGGAGAGAGAAAAAAGATGTTCAAAAATACCAAATATGCAATTGAATTACAAGGAAAACATTTGAGGAAATACAAATCAAAAGAATTAGATAAGATTGATAAAGAAATTATTCTTGAAAATAAACAATGGAAGATTCAAAAAATTAAAGAAATAGGATTAAAATTAATTCCATTAAATGTTAAAAATCAAAAGAAAATTGAAATTTACTTCACAGATGAAGAAATAAGAGATCAATGGATTGAAAGATTGAAAAGAGTTATTTTAAATTCTGCAACCCATGGAATTGAAATTCAAAATCAAATTCTTCAAAATCAAAATCAAATTAAATTAAAAACTGTTGGCGAATTGATCAAAAGTCTTCACTCATCAAAAGATCAACAAAATTTAATACCAAATATTGATGTTTCAATTTGGGATTTTGCAGGACAACATGATTATTATAATAATCATCATTATTTTTTATCAACAAGAACTATTTTTTTGGTTTTATGGAAAATGAAAGATGGAAAAAATGGAAAAAATGGATTAGAAGGATTAAACTTTTGGTTCAAATCACTTTCATCTCATTTACAACATGATTTAACATTCACAAATGGAAAACCTTATTTCTCAATTATTGTTGTTGGAACATTTTTAGATGATGAAAATGTGAATAAATTGGAAAGATCAAAGAAATTCAGAGAAAAAGAAATTTTAGAAATAGCAATATCAAATGGAATTGATTATCCAATTGAGATTTATGAAGTGAGTTGTTCAACAATGGAAAATATTAATGAATTGAAACAAAGTATTTATAAAACAGCTTTAACTCATGGATATATGGGCGAGAAATTACCAATTGGATATTTAAATATTAAAAATTCAATTGAAAAATTAAGGAAAAATTATCAAGAAAAGGAGATTCCAATTATTGAAATTCAAGAATTGATTGATGATTGTAAAACAAATTCAACATTTGAATTTGAATTTGAAGATGATTTTGTCAAAAGAGGATTAAAATTATTACATTTGTGGGGAACATGTATTTATTTTGATGAACCAATTGAATTATCAAATTCTGTTGTTTTGAAACCAGAATTTTTGACAAAAGAAGTTATGGGAAAATTATTTAAACCAGATTTGCGTCATAATTTCAAAGATGGAATTTTAAATCATTCAAAGTTAGAGTTCTTCTGGCCAGAATATTTGGAAAAATCAGAAATGTTGATGACATTAATGGAAAAATTTGAAATATGTTTTAAATTGAAGGAAGATGAAGGAAAACCATTTTATGATCAAAGAAGTTTAATTGTAAATTATTTGCCTGAAAATGAACCAAATGATTTATCAACTTATTGGCCAATGGCAATTCCAAGAGGAGAAATTGAAATTGAAAGAATATTTTCATTTAATCAAGTTCCAAGTGAAATGGTTTCAAGATTATTGGTTAGATTTCATGATAGAATTGTTAAGAATGTAATTTGGAGAAGAGGTGTATTACTAAATCATTTTGATAATAAAAATGAGAATAGAAATGAAAATAAGAATTGGAATGTTTCATGTTTATTGGAGGTTAAAATGTCAGAAAATCTATTTGAAATTCGAATTAGAGGAAAAGAAAGAAATAAATGTTTAGAAATGATGAAATATATTTACGAAGAAGTTCAAATTGTGAGTAAAAATTATGGAGGAGTGAAATGGAAAGAATGTGTTAGATCTCCTCATTTTTCAAAAGGACTCATTGATTTGGATAGCATTAAGCAAGATTGTAGATTGAAATTAGAAGACAGAAAATTAATATGTCCAATTACTCATTTTCCAATTTATGGTGAAGATTTATTATTCAAAACTGGTTTACTGAATACTTTGTATAATCAAAATATTATTGGTACCCCCTTTTTTTTTCTGATTCAAATAACTAATAAACAACAACAAAATCAGGAAATAATTATTGGAATTACAGTTATGAATATCAAAATCTAGAAAGTCAAAAAAGTGAAACAGAGACAATTTTTGAAAACTCACAAAAGATAAATGAAAAAGAATATGATAAAGTTGAACATTTACTCAAATTATTTGGATTTGATGTTTCAAAAGTTGATAAAGTTATTGGAATTGAAAATAAAGATTGGAAAAAATCATTTGATATATGTCGTCAACAAATATCTGGTAAACATCGAAATACTCCAAATTTATTTAAGAAAGAAGATTGGATTGAACAATCAGAATCAGAATTAAGAAAATCATTTATTCAATATTTGGGTGATTATATTTCAAAATTTAGAAAAATTGGTTGGAATCATGGAAATAATGTAAATTTGTTATTTCTTTATTTATTTCAAACTCTTTTGAAACCTTCTATTATTTATGGTTACTTACTTCATTTATTCATTAAAAAATTGTAGCCATTTGTAATTCCAATGATTCAAGGAACGAATGACGAAGCTGCTTGGAGAATTTGTATATTTATTTTATTTGAAAAAAGAAAACACAAATTGAATTCAAAATTTAAAGGTGATGATGGATTTGGAACAGTTTGTAAAGTTGATGTTGGTTATTATTCACAAGGTTTTTCTTTTTTCTTTTCTTTTCTTTTTTTTTCTTTTTTCTAATTTGGAATCATTTTCTAAAATAATGAAGGAGTTTATGTTACATCCAAAGCAGAATATGCAGAAAAATATTGTCAAGAGATTCCCAAGGTATTTGTGATTGGATTTGTGATGGTTGGAAATCCTTTTCCAGTGATTGAACATCCATTTATGATAGATAAAGAAGGAAAAATAATGATGCAAGAAATTGAAAAGGATAAACCAAAGAAAAATGAAAATGGATATTTAGGAAAATCAATTAATCCTGGTTATCAATCTCATTTCACCCTTGGTATTCTTTTCTCTTTTTCTTTCTTTCTTTAATTCAACATTTGAATCATGAAAATTAAAATAAAAGTCGAGGGGCAAGATATTAGCACAGCCTTTCCGATAACTAAAGTTGGACAATTAAACAAAAAATGGATTGCTGATGAATTAGTTGTTCATGAATCACAAACCTATCCTTCTTATATCGTATATTATCAATCATAATAAATCCCAAAATCTCACAATTTACTTCCTTTGCAATTGTTTTCAATTTCAACATTTTTTTTTGCAAAAAGAAATAAAATGAGTTTGTGTATTTGATTGTCCTTTTCAACTTATAACTTATTTTGAAATTGAAATGAATCAGAAGCAAAAGAAAACAACGAAGACGGTTATTTTTTTTGTATGATTGGGTGGATTTTTCAAATTTTTCAAATTGTCCTTTTATGGACATTTATTTAGTAATTTCTTCTTTCTTCTTTCTTCTTCTTTCTTTTCATTTTTGTGATCCAAACTATTTATTATCTTCTTTATTCCTTTCTTTATTCTTTCTTTAATTTCTTGATTTCTTTCATTCTTTTATTTGTTTCTTTAATTCTTATTTTTAATTCTTATTTCATTCTCTTTTCATTCTTTTCTTTTTCCTTTTCCTCTTTTTCTTTGTTCTTTCCTTTCCTTTCCTTGATGACTGTAGTTTCAAATATTCTTTAAAAGTGAGAAATGAACCCATTTATTGAAAATAATGAAAGATGTCATTTTCCAAACTTTCAGGAAGTTTTTAAAGTTGTAGAGAAAGGTAACTCAGATTTTTTTGGATCTATTGAGAGTTGATAAATATATAAATATATAAATATATAAAATAAAATATATAGCAAAAGTTGATAAAATAGACCAGTCAAGTGCAGAAAATTCATTTGAAAGTGATAATGAGAAAAGTTTGAATTGGTCTATTGAACAGATCTCTGTTCTCTTTCCAGCAAGTAATGATATTATTATTATTTATTATATTATATCTTTTAGTTGTTTTTTCCCCAATCAATTCAATTAATCAATACCAATTTCATTTCTTATAGATATTAATTCAAATGAGATAGAAAGTCAAGGTGAAGAAACGCCTCAAACAAAACAACGAAGAATGAAGCAAGAATTATTTGACGAAGAAGAAGCAGAGAAATTTTTTGATCAATACAATGAATCCTTCACGGTTTGAGATTTTGATGAACTAAACATATATTTCCAATTTTAATTTCAATCACATTATAATTATTTAGAGCCCAGGAACTAGTTCTCCCATTCCAAAAGATGAAAATAATTTTAGTTCTCTAACAAAGCAATATTTGACTAGCAAATTTCCAAAATGCTCTAGTTTTAATTTCTTCGGAGCCTTCTCTCCAGAAAACCACACATCTAGAAATCAAAAAAGTAGAATTTTTGAAGGATTCCATGAAGAATATTTAAATTTAAAGTCCTCATTATTTAAGACTGAGCTCCCTAGTTTTCATAACAAGAATAACAAAGGAGTAGGAGAAAGTGAACTCGAAGTAGATGTAGACCATAAAGTTAAGAAACAAAAACAAAAGAAAAAACAAAAGAAAAAGCAAAAACAAAATGAAACTGTAAACGAAGAGGATAAAGAGAATCAAAATAGAAATAGAAGCTCAAAAAAGCGAACATCTGAGACAGAAATTGAAGATGAAACGAAGGCATTTAAAAAATTTCGTGAGGGGGAAGAAACCCCTGATAGATCAATGGATATGAGCTTCAAGTTTGACCATATTCTTGATTCAGGAAGTAAAGAAAAGCATTTTCTTCCAGTTTTCTCAACTCCACAAAAGGATGGAAAAGAGATAGTTTTTTCTTCACCATTAGAAAGTTTAACTTTTAATTCCATTTCAAGACTTGCCTTGTCCCCAATTTTACCAAAGGAGTCATTTCATTAAATCTTGACCAAGGAAAGAGAAAGAAAAAAAAATGTAATCTTATGTACTTATTTTTATTATTAATAAATGTTACAATTATATATACGAACAAAAACTTCTATTTTTTTTTTTTTTTGTTTTTTTTTTCTCCTGGAGTTATTGGTTCTTATAAAATTAATTTGGACAACGATTTGCAAAATGACCATACTGCGTACACTATTTTTATAAATAAAATAAAACGAACAAATTGGTTGGTGAAAGGAAAAAAGAAAAAATAAAAATAAAAAAACTTACTTTAAAACATTTAATTTTATCAATGCGTTTCTCTTCTTTTCCTTCTACTTCTCTCTTTTCATTTTCATTAGTGGGTATATCAAACTTTGGAGTGAATTAGTTAAGGAAAAGATTTTTGATAAAAAGAACGAAAAAAAAAAAAAAAAACTAAATAAATAAAAATGGAAAATAAAAATAATAAAAAAATAATAAAAGGATATTGTCCAAGTTTGCAATTTGGCCCATCAGGACAAAAACCAGCTAAATAAAGTGTACACATAGGTTTCTTAATATGTCTATGTCTACATCTTGGACCTTTAAATTTTTTAAAAAGGAAAATGTTATAATTGAATATTTTTAGATATGTAAATTTACAAACCATGTCTACAAAATCCTCTAACAAACCATGCACAGGTTTTAATTTTTGAACGAGGATCAATGTGTAAAAAAGGACAATCATCACCATTACTGCATTCTCCTAATTATTTGTTGATGTTTTCCATTGAGAAGAAAGAAAATGAAGAAAATTAAGAAAATACAAACCAAAATTTGAAAAGAAATAGCACTCAGGCATTTTGCTCAAATTATACTCATGCAAGAACTCACATTGATCTCCTTTTTTACACAATCCTCGAAGCCAATGTTTACAAACCACAGCCTTTTCACTTTTAATATGTTTATTTGGACAATCCTTTCCTTTTTCACAAGTTCCTCTTAAATAATATTTGCATATTTCGTTATCTAACATTACACATATAAAAAATTGTTTAGTTTTTTTTAAAAAAAACAAAAAAATTCAATAAAATCTCAACTTTTTCCTTCACCCCAGGTCTCTCTCATAAACTCTTCAAAATCAAATATGACTCCATCTAATTTTGCAACAATTTCATCCATTTTGTAATATCTTGTTTCGTTTCCTCCACAATCTGTAAAATTACAAAAGAAAAAAAAATTTTTTTTTATTTATAAAATTAGAATTGTTTACAAACCAAAAAGAAAATTAAAGAAAGAAAGAATCAAAGAGTTTTAATCAACAAATTCGATTCTGATTTTTTTTTTAAAAGATATCTATTCAGAAAATGAAATAAGTTATAATGGTTATAATCAATCGTTTTATAATTGATGGTTTGGTTTTGTCGAAACTGAAATTTTTATGACCGCCATTTTTTTTTCGCCATTTTTTTTTTTGGGTCAAAATTTCCCGCCATTTTTCACTTTTTTCCCGCCAATTTTCTTGGCAAAATTTGTTTTCTGAAAAGTTGGAAGCAATGCAAAAGCTTTGTTGTTTCATTTCCAAAACATAATCATTTTTGAAACATGGTGAATTGTAATTGATTGATGAATCATAATCTCTTCGTATCTTTTTTTGAATTTTGAATTTTATTATTTTGAATTTGACTTTTGAAAAGATAGAGTAATTCTATTAATTAATGATGATGATTGGATTTTCATTGAGTGAAATGAAGGAGAAAAAAGAAAAAGAAAAAGAAATGGAAAAAGAAGTTTTGACTTGTAATTTTTTAGTTTGACTTGAAGATTTTTTGGAAAAGGAGTTGATAATTGCTAGAGGAGAATTTGAAAGTTATTCTATAATCAATTTCATTTTTTCAAACTTTGAATAAAAAATCAAAGAAAAAGAAAAAAAAAAAGTCAAGGAATTCAATTAATTAATGATTGAATTCAATTTCAATTTGACTAAAACAAAAACAAAAACAAAACAAAAAACTCAACTCCGCAAACTAAAAGTATTGTAAAGTAATACTGTCAGGGCTTTTAGAGAAAGTCCAAATAAGGGCTTGATGATTCATAAATTAAACTAAAAATTTAGTTTTTAGTCAAAAAGAAATAAAGTTTCCGAAATGAGTTAGTTTCACTAGTGAGTTAACTTGAACTTTTTTTCAAAAAAACAAATGAAAAATATGACTCATTTCATAATTTGAAACAATTAAAAAAATTGAGCGAAGGGGAAAAACTCAATAGGATCCAGTAGATTTTCTATGAAATTTTTGTCAGTCAACAAAAAATTCAAGGGAAAAAAACAAAAAACAAAGAAAAACTTGTATAAATACTTCCTCCAATTTTTTTTTCTCTTCTTTTTTTTTTCTTCTTTTTTTAAAAAAATCAAACATTAAAACAACAAAACATTAAAACATTTCAATCACATCTAAACATGTTTCAATTACTCAAGTTTTTCACTTTGTTCTTCTGTTTGATTGGTAAACTTTTTTTTTTCTTTTTTTCTTTTTTGAAACAATCATGGCGGCATAAAATTTTTGAATTTTCACTTTTTTCGTTTTTCTAATTGTTTCTTAATCGTCTCTTCAATTATAAAAGTCTGAACTTTATCTCATTCATTATTTCATTACTTTCACCTTCTTTTCATATATCTTTCATATTTTCCCTCTTTTATTCAAAATTAGTTCTAATTTCTTTTTTATTTTGAGATTTTTTCTCGTACAATTTGTTATTTTTTGTATCCCCATTTGTTTTGTTTCCTTTCTTTTGATTCTTTTAAGAATGCCATCAATGATCTACTTTTATCCTTTGTTTCTTTTTCATCAAACTTTTTATCTGGAACAGTTATTTATTTAACTTTTAATTTAACTTTTTATCTAACTTTTCTTTTTCTTTTTCTTTTTCTAATTTTTTAGTCGGAACACATGCTGCTTATAATATCGAACAAGATTTTGAGCTTGCCGAAATCCCAGATGAGGTTCTTGACCAAATTCAACAATATGCATCCTTAAAGGAATCAATTCAAAATGACCCAAGTGCTAAAAAGATTGCTTCTTCATTTTGGTCTGAAATTGGATACGAAACAAGAAATGAACAAATGAAAAGATCATTAGAGAATGACCTTCAATATCATGGAGACTTAAAGAGAGATGGAAAGAAATTCAAAGTTGATATTCAAGCTAATGTAACTGATGAGCTCGTTCAATTTATTGAAGAAAATGGAGGAGAAATCGTTTTCAAATCTGTTCAATTCGATTCAATTCAAGCTGGAGTCTCACCAATTCTTCTTAGATTAATTTCTGAAAGACCTGAAGTTTTTTCAATCTCAAATCCTGCCATGCCAATTAAAAACAAAATGAATACAAGTCAAGGTGCTTACTCTCATCAAAGTATTGCTAGCCAAAAGTTATATAAAAAATATGATGGAACTGGAGTCAAAGTTGGAGTCCTCTCTGATTCAGCTTATAATCTTGCTAAAGTCCAAAGTACAGGAGATTTACCAAGTGTCACTGTCTTTGATGTTTTAAATGGAGGTGGAGAAGGAACTGCAATGCTTGAAATTGTTTATGATATGGCCCCTAAAGCTCAATTATACTTTGCTAGTGCATTGATTAATGATGCTTACTTTGCTGAAAACATTGTTAAATTATCTAATGCTGGATGTCAAGTTATTGTTGATGATGTTATGTATATGAATGAACCAGCTTTTGAGGATGGACCTATTGCAAAAGCAGTTACCCTTGTTGCAAAAAGAGGAGTTGCTTATTTCTCTGCAGCTGGAAATGGAGGAAATGTTCAATCTTCATCAAGTCAAACATGGGAAGGAGATTACGTTCCAAATGGTATTAAGAAGAATGCTAAAGGACGTCAATATAAAGATTATCATCTTTGGACCCCAAAATCAACTTATAACCCAATTGATGGAATCCCTTATTATGTCTCACTTCAATGGGCAGACCCATACAATAGTCCAGTTTCAGATTTTGATTTATTTATCCTTGATTCTACAAATACTGTTGTTGCAGTTTCAGCTGGTTCATCAAAAGCATTTGAAGGCATTCAACTCCCAGCAAGACGAGATTATAAAATATTAATTGCAAGATACTCAGGAGATGTCAAATTTATGCGTGTAACATTTTTTGGATCTGGTAGCCTTAGATATTCTACAACTGGTTCTGTTGCAGGACATGCTGCTGCTGTTGGTGGTTTTGCTGTTGGTGCCATTCCAACTACAACAATTCCTTTTGTTACAAGAGCTTGTCAAGGAGATAAACTTGCTCCAGAAAAATTCTCATCAGATGGACCAAGAAGAATGTTCTTTGAAAATGGAAAACCAATTACACCAGGAAATTTCCTTTCAACTGGAGGAGAAGTTAGATTGAAACCTGATTTCGTAGCAGCTGATGGTGTCTCAACAGCAACTCCAGGATTCGCAAGTTTTTATGGAACTTCTGCAGCTGCTCCTCATGCAGCAGGTTTAGCCGCACTTATTTTTTCAGCTGTTCCAGATATTCCTCTTTCAACCCTTAGAAAAATTATGATTAAATCTGTTGTTGATATTGGACCAGAAGGTTTTGATCCAGCTTCAGGAGCAGGTGTTTTAGATGCAATGTTGATTTATCAAAATCTTGAAAAATATATCAAATAATTGGAAATATTAATAATATTTCTTTGTAAATTAGTTCAAACACCAATAAATTAATGATTCACCCTTCTTTTCTTTTCCTTTTTCTTTTCTTTTTTCTTTCTTTTTCTTTTCTTTTGCTTTTTCTTTCTTTTTTTTTTTCTTTTCTTTATTTTTTTGAAACAACCAAAAATAAAATCTTTTCTCAAGCTCTAATTCAAGCATTTGAAACATAACATAACAGAGATTCAAAAAGTTTGAATTTTTAATTCTATTTATTCCTATTCACAATTTTTTCAAATATACATCAGCAATTAGGCTAAAATGATTTCAGAAACATTTGAATAATTGAAGAAGGTGTTGGTCTTGATTGTGGATCTTCTCTCCAACATTGTTGCATTATTTCTGTTAAAAATTCAAGAGATTCTCCCATTTCTCCCATTTCTAATCTTTTTTCTGTCCTTTTTATTTATTAGATTCATTAGATTTTTTTTTTGTTTTGTTTGTAAAGATTAGCAAATAAAGAAACCTAATTGAAAATTCAATTTCCTCGAATGAAGAATCACCCCAAGGAATTTGTCTATGAATAATTTCCCAAATAATTACACCAAATGAAAATAAATCTCCTTTTTGATAGCCTTTCAAATCAAGTTGTGTCTTGAGTCGAACTGAATTGAAAGCTTCTGGTGGAGCATATTGGGGGGATAAGCCTTATAATATTATTTAATTTTACTCAAAATCAAGAAAAAGAAAAAAACCAAAGGGAGCGGTATTAATATTTTTAGTTGTAACAGACAATCCAAAATCACAAATTACAGCTCGAATATCTCTTGGTTGATTCGTTTGCCCTCTTTCAATTAAAATCTATTTTATTTCATTTTGATGAAATAAGAAACGCAATAAAATATAAGAATTGTTGTATGAAAAAAAAAAAAAAAAAAAAAAAAAAAAAA
>Ga0097678_1002934_pt1 | contig 12339 bp, 5 predicted proteins | sample ThiBiot_500_plan_2_FD_72847 | JGI IMG/M metagenome (GOLD analysis project Ga0097678, IMG submission 72847) | Wastewater bioreactor microbial communities from Cape Town, South Africa - Thiocy_expt_500_plan - 1398105537976 (version 2) (version 2) ...
AACATATAGATTCAGCGAGATTTGGATTTGAAAATGTAGGTCATTACATATTCTATAAGCTACTGCTCTCGATATATAAATTCGTTGTACGTACCAGTGGAAGAAGTCGTGTACATAAATTCGGTTCATGAGGATTGAACGCCCTCCAATATTACGCTGGAACTATTAGAGAGGACCCGGCAGGAAACTGACAGATTTTAATAAATATTAAACAGTAATTTGCATGAGCAAAGCATGGTTGCTTCTTTAAATGATGGTAACGGGTTGGCAAAATAAAAGTTAAGGAGCATTGGAAATTTTTCAGGCTACCAAAGATCTCGCAGGCTGCAACGTGCGAAGGTCTGTTCCCTGACTTGTTGCCAGCAAGCTCACTCGGAGCAACACTTAATGTCAGCTATATTTCACTTCCTCTACATCCAAATGCCAAAAGATTGCGACACCATAGTCGAATATTTATTGTCGTGAATGCAATAATCAAACGTGGTAACGAGAAGGAGATTTGTATTCACGCACTGTATACTAGAATGATTGCCCTTGCTTCTGCAAATACTTTCGAAAGATGATCATCTTTTTTTTTTAACGGTACTATCACTGAACAGTACCATTATATTTTTATTTGCTTTTCGGTTAACATAAAAAGTAAAATGCTTTGTAAATGAAAAATTAAATCTATCGAACTAATAAAAAAAAAGAAAAAGATAAAAAGGCAATAAACCTGATTGTATATGTTGCAAGTTGAGGTTTTGGTGTTCATTTAAATCTCCAGTTCGCCAAAGATTGTATCGTCTCCGGTCATCTCGTTGATTTCCTCTATTTCCGAATCAAAGAAGCAGTCCATCAAGGAATGTTGACTAGTTAACTCCTCTTCAGAGATAAGATGGCTCTCTTTGTTATGATCGGTGGTGGTATACTTCGTTCCGATGAGTCCATTAGAGGTGCGACTCTCCAAGTTCATGCCATTACCGTGGTTACTATCTTCGCTAACGCTCATTCCTTCACTTCCGTTCAGGGATTCAAGGTAATTTGCTGCACCGTTAATCTTGCTAGAGGAAGATTTGAGTTTCTTTGCAGATCTTGCGTTTTCGTCTTCATCTAAAGCGTCATCATCATCATCATCATTATCATCATCATCATCATCATCATCATCATCATCATTCTCCCAGTCATCATAGCCATGAGCTTTAGTTAAATGTGCTCTTATTTCTTTCATGCTGGCAAATCGGTAGCACCTCGTTTTGCTGCCATCCACCATCTTTGATTCGTAGAGAAATAGCTGTTTCTTCTGATCAAATAGCTTTTCAAAAAAATTTTTGAGCTGTTTCATGTCCTTCACGTTGGCGTAGTCTCGTAATTCTCTGTTTTTTTCTTGTGCTTGTTGCCAAACTTTTTGGAGTTGCGAAGAACGCACGTAGTTTTGTTTGTCCCATCTAACAAGGGTTACTTCTTCTTTCTGGCTAGCCTCTCTGTCGTACCTGATAATGACATCTTCCTTCCATTCCTTATGCTTTAACTTGCTGACGAACCACTTTAAAGCACCATTTTTCCTATCTTCCATAAGGGCTTCAAAATTAGTTTTTGTTCTTTTGGGAAGATGTTGTGCTGGTTTCCAATCGTTTGGCATTTGCCTATTCAGCAAGAAATATAGAAACTCCTCCACACCACCATTATCAAGCTCGTGATGTAATTCATTAAAGTATTGATAGTCTCCAATGCGTTCGCTCGAAACAGTAGGGCAAAAGAAGCGACGATTATCTTCCGAAGCAGGGTAGCACCAAACGTGATTACTGACGAACATCAAATTCCAATAGTTTTTGATGTTTTTAATCTCTCCAAACTTGGCTTGAGAGAGAGAGTCTTCGTCTGTAATAGATGCCTTCACCCATCCTTCATGAGCTTTATCCCCTCCCCAAGTGCTCTCGTTAAGAACGATAAGAACTCTATTGTCCATATGAGCGCTGAATGGAGTGAACAAGTGCTGAGAATTGGTGATTTGAAGACAGTGGATGCCAAAAATCTTCTGGAGTACATTAACCAATGTGCTTTTCCCGGTGCCTTGATCAGAATAAAAGACGACAGCCACTCCTGTCTTCTCTTCAGGGCGTTGAACTATCCTTGTAAGCCAATTGATAAGATAATCATGGTGTTGTTCGTTCTTGGAAGTCATGATATCTCTGATATGACGCAACAGCTTCGGGCAAGGGTTATCACTTTGCTTAGGAGAAACCGCAAATCCGTGCCAAGTATTAATATCACCAGCAGAATTTTTCAAATCTGGCCGGAAATGATTCTGTTGATGTCTTTCCTATAAGGACTAGTGAACCAATATCTGAACGGATTAACATGCTTCAGGACCTTTTGGGGTTGGTTTTGTTGAGTCGATAGCTTATTATTCTGAGGCTGAGGACCACTTTGTTCCAAGGCTTCGTTTTCATTTTGAGTTGGAGAGCTGGGATGTTTGTTTTTCTTTTTTCCAAGATTTTCCGAGTAACAATATGCTCTGCAGTTGGCAAACAAGTTCGTCAAGTGCTCGTTGCTGTGGTATTCAATACTATTTTCGTTGACTTCCACGATGCATTTACTGCTAATTGGCGGATACTTCATGAAACCGTATCTGATATTCAGCTCCTTCACCCATCTGAAAGTGCCCCAAGTATCCATCATGACCACTTCTTTCTCCTTCGTAAACGCACCTTCGTGAGGAAGAATTTCATATTCGGACTTGCCTCCGTGGTTCGAACTGAAGCAAGAAATGATCATAGTTCCATCTTGAGTAATTTTCATCCATGAGCAGCATGTATCGTGAGTTCCTTTCTTGATTGGGCAATACTTTGATTTCGGAAAAATGTAAATGTGCTTGGGGAGAATGTCTACCTTTGGATTCAAGTATCCATAGCGCACTTGGAGCTGGTTATTGTTCGTAACTGACCACTTTGGATCGATTGATTTCAATAGCGAAGAATACGCATTGAGCTGCTCATCGTTCAATTTCGAGATTAGGACATTTTCTTCGATGTTTGCGTTTGTCTGGTGAATATGCGCGTTGAATACTTGTAAGACCCGTTGTTCAGTGATGGTACTCCCATTCGAATTACTCCATTGAGGTGGAATCTCCAGTTTTGTCGCTTTGTTAGAAACGTTCATAATTAAAGATTCCTTCCAATATTCTTCCGTTATATCTTGTAATGATGTGCCCAGTGGAACGAGGTAATCTTGATTTCGAGTCGACTTGCCTTGTTTTGGGTGCTTGGCTGCTTTCAAATTGCGAAAGCACTGAGACTTTTCTTTATAAACGGAGAAATCTATCACCCAATCTTCAAATAGCTTGTTTTTCAAATTTCGGAACACTCGTAGTAATTCTGCTCGTTGTCGTCGATCTTCGTCGTTACTCTTGAGGTCATTATCTGCAAGATGAATAACATGACCCCAGAAGGCTCTCTGCTTCTTCATCGAGGAAACCACCCCAAACTTTTCGGGAATCTTGATGTGGTACGAAATTTTTCCATCTCGATGGCATGTCTCGACGAAAAAGTATTGTTTGTTGAGTTCCATATTACTCCAACTGCTCGGTTTGGGAACCTGCAGATATGCTTGACTAATGTAGTACAGCAGAGCATCGAGTACTTTGTCCTTGTTTTTTCCAGGATTATCAACTTCTAGATATTCACAATCGCAATAGAGTTTCATCGGTTGCCCGTCCATAAGCATTTCGTAGTTGTAGGCACTAAACTTGTTCGAAACTTTGCGATGAAAGCATATTGCGGTAAAGTCTTCCAGTTGGCCAATGACATACATTTTAGCCCCTTCTGCATTTCTATCAAAGGCAAACATTCGATATTTTTTGTTGTGATTTGTGTTTAGCTCGGTCAGTTTGGCTTCGGCAGGCGCAAGGTTGAAGAAGCAAGGGAGGTTAGTTCCATAAAATGTTTGCACCTTGGGCTGATTGGTATTGTTGGTCATGACAGTGTTTAAAGTTGCTTGTTCCATTCGATGCTGGAGAACTCTTGCTTCGAATCCATCAGAGTCTTGACCATTCGAGGGGGATCCGCCATGTTTTACTTCGTTCCGTTTTCTTTTACTCATCTCGGATTAAAAATATGTTTGTTGATTTTTGGGATATATTTGATGAGTTTGAAATAAAAAAATCAAATTTTTATAATTTTTTTCGGGATGTGGCTGGATGTTGTTGGATGTGAATGAATCTGATCGAGAATCTTACTCTGATCCGCTAAATTATACAGCTCCACCTCATTAATTCCTTATTCGACGCGATGTATTCTTGATTGGTTAACGAATTTAGCTTTGGCGCGCATTTACAATGAATGAAAAAGAATCCTGGAAATTCACCGGTTGATGAGATCCAATCCAGAAAGGATAAGACGCTTTTTGCATACGATTTCCCCATAATAGCCAGTGTGCTCGGAGTTATGATGTTTCTTGTAAAGATAGGAAACTTTCCTGATCAAATACGAACCAAAACATAAAATTCGAAAATTTAATGGCATTCATTTAGCAGTAATTGTTAGTGGTACGCATATCAACGTCTAAAAATGAGTGATGATTGTCATGACTGGCTTCTGGAAGTAACAGAAGGGATGAACAATACTAATATTCCAATTAATGAAGATATGACAAAGCCGTAAGTAGCTAGACCTTCCATTTGCAAAATTATTTAGCTTTGGACGTAGGTATTCTGAAGAACAGGAGAAACCAGGCTCAGAAACAATGTCATTCGCTAATTCTTTTCGCCAAAATATTGGTCAAATTAGTTATACTGATAATTATTCTAATCAAAGTACGAACCCAGACCCGAATGAAAACGATGGAGGTAATTTGAAAAATATATTCATAGTGAATTATTAATGATGTTTGATTAGCTTCATTTTCACTGACCAACAACAACACGTACAACTATAAAAGGAAGTTGGTGGAATTCTCACTTTTTTTGGGAAAGACAACTTTGTCCAACCCAGAACACGACACGCGGTAATCTTGCTTTGCAAAACGCGAGGAAAATTTTAAATTAGCATCGCTAGTGCATTCAATTCCCTTAACATTTATTGCTCTGTATTTTATATTGCCCTTTGTGTTACTGAAATTTTCCTTACTGATCTTTGTAGGAGCAATACGGTAGAACTTTTAGGCTTCTTAGCTACCCAGAAGTCACGACGAAAAGATACAGTTCCACCTAACGGTTTAAATTTTGACAACTACTTTGCAAATTCCCAGAAGAACTCTACGAAGAAAAATAGAAGAACCTCGTACAATATCAAAGAAATTAGCTTGGAAGAGCGAACTTTCTCTATTGATGTGCCTTTGAACGAGTAAGTATTTAAAACAACAAGGTGAATTCATCAAAGGCATGTAGGACAAACCGAGCTTGGGCCGATGTACTATGGACGCTTAGTGAAGAATATTTATCAAGTGATAGAAAGAAAAATTTTAATGACTACGTTGAATGGAATATAGAAAGCTATGATAAGAACAGCCTAATAAAGTTTACTGTTGACGAGCAAATATTAAAAAAACTGATTGGCTCGCAAATTGAATCACGTATTGGGTGCAGAGCAGCTTTCATCAAGCAAAATCCGAAATCAACGATAAGTATTGAGGGTAAGTATTGTGCCATACCATATTTTCCACTGGAATTAAAATTTTTTGTTTAGAATTATGTTTTCAATTAAGCGCACCAGCTATACAGCCTTCATTCGAGTCTACGCAACAAATATTGCCAAATACAAACTACTCTTCATTGTAAGTAACAAACGAGAAGCATACAGAGTCCTGTTAACGCCTGCTTAAACAGTGCAATCTCATCGTACACTTCTGAAAACCCTATGAATGAAGAACTATACGAGAAGGGTATAGATAATGTAATCCCAACAGGTTGTTTTATCCAAAACGAACCAGAGGAAGAAAATATGCATTATAATCATTATACAACACAAAGCGACTCAAATTCGGAAATTGATATTGAAATGCAATTATATACATCGATGATCAATCCCAGTAGCTCCCTATCTGATACAATTCAGCAATACAAAACATCGACACAACAGTACAATGTGCCCAAGTTACCACAAATACATGATTTGCTTCCACGCAAAAATTACCCAGATAAACTCAGAGAACTATTATTGACGAGTAGTAATGAAAATAGCAACATAGTCATTCTCAATGGACCACGAGGTTGTGGCTTGACTACATTAGCAAGTATGGTTTGTCATGGCCACCATTACAATGATACCGAAAAATGCTCAGAAGATTATCATGACTTAGATGGCCGCTTTTATGATGGTATTTACTATTTTAGCTTTCGTACAGAAGAAGCCAACCGCACTTTATCCGCAAAGCTATTCGAATCAATTGAAAACAAAACCCAAAGCGGTAATATTACAGACATTTATCGTGCGCTATTAGCATTAGTAGAAAAAAAAGCTCTACTCATTTTGGATGACCTCAACTCAGAAGAGAACCTAAGCAGTATTTTACACTTCCTTCCATCGGAAAAATGTCGCAACCAGCACTTGACACTATTAGTTATTACTTCAGCTTTTAGGTCATTCAAAAATGAGAAAGTATGCACCATCAACTTTCTAGATAAAGAGGAAGCAAAAATGCTCCTTTTTAACAGGGCAAAATTAGATAAACAAAAGCTCACAAACATTTCCTTGCAACACGCAGAAGAAATATTAGTATATTGTGATGGTTACACCTTGGCCATATCTTTCATCGCCGAATACTTATCAAAAATAGAAAGTGAAGATAAAAAAATGAAAATGCTACGTACTGTGGTTGGTTGGATAAAAGAAGGAGACTTGGAAGTATTCAAAAGTTACCACAATGGCAAAACAACAACTCTAGAAGAATATCTAACCTCAGATTATAGAAAAGAACAACGTTCTGTGGAACTAACTCAGCTGGCTTTATTTCCTGGTGGTTGCGCGATTCCATTCCAAGCCTTCAATTTGCTTTGGTCAATGAGTGGAAAAACATTGCACAACGTGAACTTTCTCTGGGAAAGGTTTATTTTGTTCAAAGAACAAGAAGAAGGAGAAGACTTGTATTCGTTGCCATTTTTATGTTACCTGCTGATGCGAAAACAATGTGATCAAACATGGTTTTCGAACCAGACAAATCGAAACTCGAAAGTTTTACGAGAATACAGCTTTGAATCACATCTATGGATAAAAAAGAATGCTGACAGAATGGGCGTTATCTTTGAGAAGCATCTCAAATTTTTAATGGAGTGGGAGTGGGTCAGTCCACAGCTAGCAAAAAACAAACGTTCACACGACACGAATGAACTACAAAAGTCATTAATTGAACATGCGCTCTTCTTGGGTTATTACAAAGCCAAGACAGTACAGGATGTTGAAAGGCAATTCGATAGAACACTCGAACATATCAAAAAAGATTTTGAAAATTATTTTGACAAGATTGATAAGTTGCTTTTCCGATTGGACATACAAATTGATGATAAGTTACTTGAAAATATAGATTCATTCTTTCAAACAGTTATTGATTCCATTAGGGATTTAAATTGGTTTTGGACTCAGACATTTGAAAAGCACTACAACTCATTACAAAAAATCACCAACCTCTTAACAGTGTACAGATTTTTCAAAGGTCTGCAGAGCAAATGGAAATCGCTTAGTTTTGAAACACAACACTTAATTGTACAGCGGAATGATTATTCAATAACGTTAATTGTAGAAAGTATTGAAGACTCAATGAATGTCGATTCGAACTTTGTGAATACACATCAGCTCGGGGATTCTTGGAACGATAACAGTGACAAGCCTTCTGGCAACTATACTAGGGAGCCGCAGAGAAGCGTAGAAGAAGTCACAAGTCAAATTACACTCATAAACACTTCTGGTGAATTAATTAGGCAAAACAACAATAATTTATCTGAAGATCGTTTTGTCACTTCTAACGAAGAACTTACCGCTCAACAGGCACTCTCAGATTATTATTTTGCATCACACGAACATAGTAATGATGAAAAATATCTTGACGTTGAAGACATGGATCACAACTAGGTTGTATAACGTACTGGAAACAAAAATATCAATAAAAAAAAATACGAGAAAAAGAAAGCAGTAATTTTATTATTTGTATTATTATAATAAACAAAAAGTGTAAGTTTGACAACAGCATTCGGATGAACATGTTATTAAAACGAAAAGTAGGATATACTCATGAAGAGGGTACTTCAAATAAGAGGGCAAAACTATCAACTGTAGACTGTGTAGAAGAAACTAGCTCTGGCCAAACGAATAATTATTACATTAATTGTGTGGCCTCAATAGTCAACAATGCATCTCTGTGGCTTCACCAGAAGCAAGCTTATCAACGGATCCATGTAGCGTTACGAACTAGTAAAAGTGAAGAACGGAGAGGCAAATTTCTTCTCGTAACTCTGCCAACGGGAACGGGAAAGAGTGGACTTGCTCATATAGTACCGTTTGGATTGAAAGGAAGGATGTTAATCATAACTCATAATACAGACGGTGTATCGCAGTTATATAACAGTTTGAAGTTTTTGAAAGACCGTAATGTAATTTCTAATGAAGCAGCCTTACCTAAAGCATACGTCATACGTAATGCAGAGGATTTGGCACATCTTCCCCTTCGCAATAATAACCATGACTTATATATTACCAACATTCACAAATTTATTACCGAAGGACAATGGAAAGAAACTTTATGTCAGTTTTTTTCCCTTATCATTATCGATGAAGGACATCATGCAGTAGCAAAGACGTACAACACCGTGATCGTGGACCAGCTCATAAAGCATAGCGTTCCCATAATCCTTTTGACCGCAACACCAAGACGAAGGGATAAACTTCCATTACAAGCCGAGTTGGTGTATTCTCTGTCGCTGAAAGAGGCAATAGAAGCAAGACTCATAAAGCACCCTTGCTTGGTCCGTTATCATCCAAATGTGAATGGTGAGTTTTGCGAGAAGGGAAATGAATTGAAGAGATCGTCGATAAAAGCAGTGACAGTAAGAAAGCAGATGGTTGAGATGATGATAGATATACTCCGTGATAAACGTCAAGCTACTGGCATTCATCACCAAGGGATAGTTGTTTGCTCAACCAAAGAGGATTGTAAGGAAATTGGGAACCTTTTTTCAGCCTTGAATACCAAGATTAATGGGAACCCAATTAAATATGCCACTTACCATAGTGAGCTACCAAAAATTTCAAGAGAATATGTTAAGAATCAGATGATCAGCAAGGAGTTGGACTGCGTCATACACTGCGGATTGATGACGGAAGGACATGACTACCCCGAGCTTAGCGTTACTGTAATAATGTGCAAAGTAAATTGGGTTGGAAGGTTCAGTCAGATTGTTGGAAGATGTACTAGATATCTGCATCAGTCTGCTCACATCATTGATAATACTGCACACGTAATAATTAATAGTTGGAATGAGAAGAATTTGTGGAACGATTACCAGAATGAGCTACATGCTGAAGTTTCCCAAACAAATTCTTTCAGGGCAGATTTTGAGACAACACTACAAAAAGAAGAAGTTGTAGTGTACACCGAATCAAGCGATGTTCCCCCATCAATTCGGCAAAAGAGGCCGGTAGACACGCATTCTCCTGCGAAAAACTTTGATAAATGCTCAAAACCTCAAATTGTCCAATTTGTTGATGGAAAATGGAGTGTTGAGGCGTTTAAGACCAATAATGAGGCGATTATGAATCAAATTTCGAATACAATGAGCAATCTTGTATCCAATTCAAAGCAAAAGAAAGTTGTTACCACGGTAGAACGACAAGAGCAAGATAATATTCCAAACAATCGTCTCGTACATTGCAATCCAATCAATACTCATCCTTATAATTACTTTTTTCCTTTTATGAGAACTTTGCGACCACAAGAGGTACCTCCAAATGCTGGTTCTTTTGAATTGATGAGTTTCTTCCGAAGAGGGAAACTGGCGCTTGCGCAGCCTTCTACAGAATATTATTGTAATAATAATAATAATGATGAATAAATATGGAACTGGAACAGAAACTTTGTTGCATAATATTATATAACGTAATATTACCCCTTTATCTCTGTTACTATGCAAGTGATTGGTTTACAATATTGTACTTGATGTATCATTTTGAGGGCAAAAACAGGCTGGAAAATTCATTGATCTTCACCTTGGGTCAGATCTGGGTCAGTTTTCTCGCTTATATAAACTAGTAAATTTATACAAATGCCTTCATTATCTACGCTACCATGTACACTATATAGTAATATGTTCATATCAAATATGACTCTATTACTAACCTCAGGGAACACCTGGAACACCTGTGGAACATGTACTCGATTTTGTACAATTGAGTTTTCTACCTTAGTAATGTTCATATTGCATCCGCTCTACCACCAATAGATAGATTATATTAATGCACACCTAGACATATGTTTGTTGTTGATATTGATCAATTACAAAGCTCAAAGAACACCTGGAACACCTGGAACACCTGTTTTTGACACTTTTGGGACAAAACCGAAAAAAATTATTTGGTGAGACTTTTCTGTGAAATTTCGTAAAAAACCTATGTCCTTTTTGGTGAGACTTTTACTTTTGGCGGGATAATTACACTTACGAGGTTGGCGGGATTTATCAAAAGAACGGGAATGGCGTAAAAAGATCGTTTATTTCCTCGAAACAGTTGGAAGAATAAACAATTAATTACACCTTGGTATTTACCTTGGTTTGGTTACTCGATAATAATAATCTCTCCCATATTCTTTGCCGTTCTCTTTTCCGTTCATAATAGTAATGTGCGTTGCCTCCCACACCTGGATTTAAGATTCATTTCTGTCAACGAATATAACTTGAGTGTCTTTCGTCCTCGATATTTCCTCGATTTTATTACATTATCATGAGTTCGACCAACCGCGCAAGCTGAGGTGCAGCGTTCATCTAACGCACAGTGGGTGCGAATATTCGCAACACGACTGCGGATTAAAAATCACAAAGTTGAAGGGTTCACAAAAAAAGAATTGCTATTTTAGTGAAAAACGGACCATGGGCGGTGATTTACCGACAGAAAGCGAATAACATAAAACTCAAAGCACCACGTTTTTTTAAATTTTACTGTCCTAATCACCAATACCATATGCGAGCACTCCTAATCATCATAGCGCTCATCGCCATCACTATTTGTCGTGGGGTTGAAGTCAAAAGAACTCTTGCTTCCCTGAGCCAAGCTCGTTGGAATATGGGTGCAACAGCCGCAGGCAACTACGCTCTATTTGGTGGAGGAAGGCTAAACGATGACTTCTTTGGCGATAGGTCGCTCACGAAGGTTGTTGACATTTTTGATTCGATATCAAAAACTTGGACAACTGCTAATCTGAGCAAAGTAATAGAAGGACCTGCGGCCACATCCGTCGGAAAATATGCTTTTTTTGCCGGTGTATTGGGCCCTGATTCCAGACAGATCCTTGACATCTTCGACTCATCCACTGGCCAATGGACTGTCTCTCAACTAGAAACTTTTTTCTGCGATCTCGCTGTTTCCGTTGGAAAATACGCGTTGTTCGCCTCCCAGCGAAGAGTTGTTGTTTTTGACTCAACGACGCTGCAAATTGTGATGACTACTAATTTCAGCCTGCCAAGAGCCAGAATGGCAGCAGCATCGGCTGGAAAGTATGCTTTGTTTGCAGGTGGTCGCACCCTAGGCGAACAAGATCGACAATCAGACAGAGTGGAAATCCTCAACACCGAAACACTGGAATGGTCAACAAGTGTATTAGAGAGACCGGTCGAAGGCATGGTCGGAGTGTCGGCCGGTGGATACGCCCTGTTTGCTGGTGGCGCATACGAGACCTACACTTCACAATTCACCTCCGTCATAAATGGCTCCAATTTAGTGCGTATCTTCGACCCTTCAAACTTTCGCTGGACAACTGTGACTATGAACCAAGGCGTAGAAAATCTGAAAGCGGTGTCCATCGGACAGTACGCCTTTTTTGGTGGAGGACGGAAGCCTCTGGGCAGTGTCAGCAATAGATTAGAAATACTTGACACGACTACAATGACTTGGCTTAGCGAACAAGCAATCCCAGACGATATCGCAGCTGCAGCGGTGGGTAGATACGCTCTCTATGGTGGAGGGCAGAATACCTATGGCGCAAGCGACCTGGTTTACGTATTTGAATTGTCTCTGCCGGAGGAAGTGCCTGGAACACTGGTTACTCCCGTCGTGTCGGCACTATCAATGGTAAATTTACCGACTTTCCTTGTAATCTTTGGTTGTCTTGCTTGTCTTTAATAAATGAGCCGACGTTGCGCTTGACTCATCAGTTCGTTGATTT
>Ga0097678_1002941_pt1 | contig 12315 bp, 10 predicted proteins | sample ThiBiot_500_plan_2_FD_72847 | JGI IMG/M metagenome (GOLD analysis project Ga0097678, IMG submission 72847) | Wastewater bioreactor microbial communities from Cape Town, South Africa - Thiocy_expt_500_plan - 1398105537976 (version 2) (version 2) ...
AGAGAGAGAGAGAGAGAGAGAGAGAGAGAGAGAGAGAGAGAGAGAGATTTGAATTTTTTAATGAGTTTTCATTTTCTTTGTTTTATTGAAAGACTGTACAAGCTCTTGAATATATAAAAGCAACTTGGAAAATCATCCATCGTGATGTAAAACCTTCGAATATCTTAGTTTCTCGAAAGACAATCAAACTCTGTGATTTTGGTATTAGCGGTCAATTAATTGATTCCATTGCTCGAACACGTGATGCTGGCTGTCGACCTTATCTACCAGTAAAAGTTCGATCTTCTGAATTTTTTTGAAACTCGTGAATTTGATTTAGCCCGAACGTCTCGATCCGCTACGAGCTACGGTTGATGGATACGATGTTCGATCGGATGTTTGGTCGCTTGGAATAACAATTGTAAATCAATTCATTTTTCTCTTCGACAAAACGAAAATGATTTTGTATTTGTTTAGTATGAAGCTGCGACTGGATATTTTCCATTTCGTGAATGGACATCGGTATTCGATCAATTACAACAAATTGTCGAAGGTCCTCCGCTTCAACTTACTGCCGAGCATCTTTCAAATAATTGCAAAGATTTTGTAAATACATGGTAAAGATAAATCAACGACTTATTTCTTTGAAAATAAATGAAAACTATTTCTAGTTTAAACAAAGACGAAAATCAAAGACCAAAATATAAAAAATTATTAGAACATCCGTTTGTACAAAAAGCAAACGAGCCCAAACAAGCTGAAAATATAGCTGTTTATCTATCGGAAATAATCGATGGTCTAGCAGAAAATACTGATACATTCGAACAATATTATTATTTGCCATCGAATACACGATGAACTGTGTTTTTCTTTTCTTCTTCTTCTACTTCGAATCTATTCTCGCTTTGTTTCTATTTTGATGTTGTCGATCTGTGGTTATTTTCCTTCTCATAGAACAATTTCTTTCTTTTTTTAAATTCATATAATCAATTCTTGTATTTGTACCAACGTGATGTCTATTTAAAATAAAAGGATATTTTTCACAGAAAATTTCATTTAACGAGTCACGAGCTCTTCGATTACGTTTTGCCTTCAACTTATCCAAAACAGAACTTTTTCTTCTGAATGAAAAATCTTCACGTAAATATGAATCACAAACTGTGCATTTGACGTACTTTTCATTACAACGTGTCAAAGTAACATAAATTATTTGAGCAACTATCGTCGCGTGATCTTCTTCGTACTATAAGAAAGACTGAAGTAATTCTATATGAGATTTATTATAATCTATATTTTTATTTGAAATAAGCAGATAGAATCTTGAATAAATCGTACTCAATAGTTCAGACTAAAGAATAGGAAAGGATTTGTCCTTTCAGTTTCCTGTTTTTCTCTCTCAGCATCTTCATTAGATAGGCCAGGGTATCATTTGTGTTAACAAACCATTAGTTCAAGAGGAAGTCTTGAAGTTTTTGTTCGTGTATCCATGATAAATCATTTCCATGTATAATTTTATTTTTAAAAAAGTCAATGGACCCATTTCCTCATCTCAGTTTTTTAATGGTGAAATGAACAAATTCTATAGTTGAAAGTTAATTCAATAATCAATGAAGCGATTCATATACGTCACTACTCGTCTTGAGATATTTGAGAAAATAGTTTTTTTTATTCATATCGAGTCATTTTTACTATATATTAGACTTTGTTATATGCACACGCCTATTTTTCGACCCACGAGACTTTTCTATCTTTAATAAACATAAAGTTGACACGTAATTAAAATTTGAAATTTGATTGAAGAGTACACTGCTGATGAATAGTTACTGTCATAGTTTGACTCTCTGCTCTTTATCAAGAATCTCAATTATTAATTCAGATATACAGATATGAACTGAGGCAGTACTTTTACACGTACTCTTCGTATTCTAAATAAATAAATATAATATATATAAAGTCTTTTCTTTTCTTTTTCCTATTCTATTATTTTTCTCTTTTCATTGGAAGTTACACAAATCCGACAGCTATGAAGCGTATAAAAATAACCAGTTATTACATTTCATCACTAGTTATTAACAAAATTTTCCTTTTCCTGCACGATATCAAAAGTAGAATAGATAATCTATTTCATATTTTCAGATTTACAAAAAAAAACAGAATGCCTCTAAATGATGAACAAAAACAAATTCTCAAATCGACAGCACCAATGTTTAAAGAACATGGCAAAGAAATAACATCGATTATTTATAAACATATGTTCGCGTCGCATCCGGAACTTTTGGATATATTCAATCGAACAAATCAAAAAAATGGTACACAACCATTTGCATTAGCCAATACGATATTTCTTGCCATTGAAAATATCGATAATTTGGACGTACTTTTTCCTCAAATTCTTCTTATTGCACATAAACATCGTGCATCAACGGTTCTACCAAAACATTATCCAATTCTTGGCAAATATTTCTTATTGGCTATCGATGAATTTCTCGGTGGAACAGGTGATCCAGATATGTTAAACGCTTGGTCAGTTGCATATAAAATGCTGACTGACATATTTATCAATATTGAAAAGCAATTATATGCTGAACTCGGTGATAAACAAAACCAAGGTTTTATTCCATTTACAATTGTTCATAAAGAACAAATCGCAAGTGGTCCAATTGTTGCATTTACATTTGAACGTATGGATGGCCGTGAATTACATAACTATCATACAGGACAATATTTAACTATTCGATTAAAAAAAGATGGTCTCTATCATATTCGACATTACAGTTTAATTGAACCATTCAACGGTAAAACTTATCGTATCGCAATCAAACAAGAAAATGAACGTGAACCAAAAGGCATTGTCTCAAGTGAATTAATTGAAAACTATCATGAAGGTGATCATGTTACAATGAGTTTACCAGCTGGTTCATTTGGTTTAATTGAAGAAGCTAAATATCATCTATTTATTGCCGGTGGTATTGGCATCACTGTTCTATCATCGATGGTTTTAGATTTATATAAACAGGATAAAATTGACAGAACAACATTGATTCATGTTGTTGGCAAAGAAGATGAAGCTGCATTTGCTGATCAAATGCGTTCGATTTTACCCGAAAATCAATATCATGTACTTATTCAAAGTAAACGTCTTTTACAAGGACTTCTTCAACGAACAGTTACACCGAAAATGCACGTCTATCTATGTGGCTCAGTTCCATTTATGGATAAAGTCGAAGAATACTTAACTCAATGTCAACATCCACCATCACAAATTCATATCGAAGCTTATCAACCATCGCTCAGTTTATTAAAAGATGCTGTTAAAAATCAATCGACAACACGAACCATATAAAATGAACTACTTCAACCTTTCCTTTTACTTGTATATTGATGACATTTATTTTTATTTCATGTTTCATAAATATAAAACAATTCAATGTTCGTCTATATCTATATAAATATCCGTTGTTTATTTTTCCACACCTTCAAAATGAAAATGTCAAGTTCTTAGAGTTCATATTTTCTCAACACGGAGATCTCTAGACCGTTTATTTGATTGTCTGACTTTCTGCGAGAAATAAAACTGGATAGTTAATCTAATTTCCGTAAGTTTATTCTCGAAGTATTGGCAATCAACTTGATTATTTCTGGTTAACAAATCTATTCAAACTTGTTCATTACAGTTTCTAGATGATTATCTAACTAATATAACAGAAAAAATATTTTCTCTTTAGTTCATTTTATTTACGCACGTATGTAGATCGTACTCGGAATGTTAAAAGCAGAGCACAGCAGCTTGTTCGCATGATTACGAACTACTTTTTTTTGTAGGGACATGAACTTTCCTCACAGGAATAACTATCGTGTCTTATAATTATCTTCTTTAGCGACAAAAGTCGAAAAATATACTTTAAAAAAAAGAAAAATTTTTCTTCGAGAAACAAATCTGTTAAATATTCTATGTCAAATATAATCTTCTACTCTATTAATAATATCTACATTTTTCTTTTAGCGTAATAAAAAGAAAATGCGTTTAACTGAAGAACAAAAATCAATTATAAAAGCAACGGCTCCAATCTTAAAAGAAAATGGTAAAGAAATCACATCGATATTTTACAAACATATGCTTCGAGAAAATCCTGATTTTTTGAATTTATTCAATCATACGAATCAACGAAACGGTACGCAACCATTAGCGTTAGCAAATACGATCTATTTTGCTGCAGAGAATATCGATCACTTAGAACTACTCATGCCTCAAATTCTCTCGATAGCTCATAAACATCGTGCATTAACAATTAAACCTGAACATTATCCTATTGTTGGTAAAAATTTATTATTCGCTATCGATGAATTTCTCGGTGCAACAGGCGATACAAGTATAATCAAAGCTTGGGGAGCTGCTTATGATATAATTGCATCGATTTTTATTAAAATCGAAAAAGAACTCTATGATGAACTTGGTGATGATGAACGAAATAAAGGTTTTGTTCCACTTCGAATAATTCGAAAAGAACAAGTTGCCAATGGTCCAATTATTTCATTTACATTCGAACGACAAGATGGAGAACCAATTCAAAAATATCAAACAGGACAATATTTAACAATTCGTATTAAAAAAGGAGCCTATTTTCATAATCGACATTACAGTTTAATTGAACCATGGAATGGTCGAACCTATCGTATTGCAATTAAACAAGAAATCGACAAAGAACCAAAAGGCTTAGTTTCTAATGAGGTCGTTAATAACTATCGAGTTGGTGATCAAATTTTAGCGACATTACCAGCTGGAACATTTTGTTTAGTCAATGATGCTAAACATCATTTACTCATAGCTGGTGGCAATGGGATCACAGTTTTTTCAGCAATGATTCGTGATTTAGATCAACGAGGTCAATCGAATAAAGCAACATTAATTCATTGTGTACCAAGTCGAGGTTATGCAGCATTTGCTGATGAAATGCGTGCTATTCTTCCGAAAAATCAATATCATTTACTCACACTTGGCAAATCAGTTTTACGAGGCTTGCTTAAAAAGATTCTTACACATGATATACACGTTTATCTAATTGGTTCAGTACGATTTATGAATAGAGTCGAAGAACATTTAGCTGAATGTCATCATCCGGCAAGTTTAATTCATCTCGAAGCATTTCGACCATCACTTAGCATCGTCAAAAATGCAGTTCGAGATCAATCAAAAACAAAATCTTTATAAACTTGAATGTTTTATTAGTTTATTTATTTATTTGTCTGTCTGTATCTTTAGAAATGAAATAAAACAGAAAAGTAGATATCAAAAGCGCCAATTTGCTTTTGTTGTTCACTGTATGTTCTTCGATTCTATTTTTACAAAAACATTCTAAAAGTTATTTTCATTTTTATTGATTTCTAATTATGATTGAAACACAAAAATCATCGACAACTGTTCAACAAGTAACATCAAATGATAATATATCAACTATATGTTCGAAATGTGGAGAAAAAATTCTCAATGTGATGACAGCCGATGAAAATAAAGTTTATCATCCGCATTGTTTCAATTGTTCGGACTGTGGAAAAACATTAGCTGGAGGATTTTTTTATAAATCAAAAAATGTCAAAACAAATGAAAATACAACCACCACCACCACGACAACGTCAAAGACAAATGCCGACGAACCAGTACGTTTCTGTGAAACTTGCTATAAGAAAATTGCACCGAAATGGTAATTTCAGAGCGAGAGAGAAAAACAAAACAAATCAATCATTTTGATTTTAGTGCTCGATGTCATAATATAATCGAAGCAACATCGATTGTTTGGGAAGATAAAAAATTTCATGAATCTTGTTTCACTTGTTGGGGTGTTGATAAAGATGGAGTTCAATGTCGAAAAGTTTCACAACAAACGAAGATTAAATTCGAATTTGTTTTCAGTTTTTTGTTTATCTTTAGCCAATGAAAGATGAATCAGTTTATCCATTGAATGATAAATGGTATTGTAAATCGTGTTTTGATAAATTAGATACGGGTATTAGCGCAGCATCACGTGATATTCTCAGTCAAAAATGTCGAAAATGTCATAAAGAATTCGTACCTGGATCTTTAGTCAGCGAATGTAAAATCTTCTGTTTGTTTGCTTAGGAAAAACATTTTCGTAACTTATTTTCAGATAAAGGAGATTATTATCATCCGAATTGTTTCGTTTGTTCTCAATGTAATACATCGATTGCGAGTAAATCGTTTTATCATCAATCGAAATCGGATGATCGTCAATCGGAACCGAAATTTCTCTGCGAAAATTGTCACATTAAAAATGCACAAGAATGTGCTGAATGTAAAAACAAAATCATCAGTGGAGAAGCCAGTAGGATAAGATGATATTCAGTTTCATCCGTAAACTAAACTCGAATTTTAGTTGGTTTCGAAGGTAAACAATATCATCGATCATGTTTTACTTGTCAAAACTGTAAAAATGAAATCGGTACATCGCATTTTTTCAAAAACAAAGACGGCAAATACATTTGTCAACATTGTTCAAATCAACAAAAATAAGTTTTCTTTTCGTTTTGTTTGTTTTATTCAATTGAAACGAATTATGTGGCAGAGAGAGATATCATAGAAAAGAAAACAAAAATAATAAATACACTCTTATGCTTCTTTTTTTCTTCTATAAAGAACAAAGAAAAAACAGAATTATACAAAATGTGAGAATAAAAACTGCAGAGATTTGTTAGTCAAATGAAAATCGTCACTAAAGAGTCTCGAACCGGTTCAATGACACACCATGAGAACATCGATTCTCATCGCAATAAATTCATGAAAATCAAACTTATCAATAAAATCAACGAATTGAAATCGATTTGTTTAGCTAAAGATGAAATCATATTGACATGAATCTGTCGATTCATCGTTGGATATTGTTCAATAATAATCGTTTGTTGTTGTTCAATTTGATTCTCTCGATATAAAATCAATGTTACATTTAAATATCGATCATCAATTGAAGTTTCATCTTGTTGTTGTTGTTTGAATATTGGGAGAAAATAATTTGTTATTGTCTAGAAAAAAGAAGGAAATCAATTACATCATTAAGATATTTGAATGCATACAGGCAAAAGATCAACGGAAAGTATTGGACTATGATTGGACAGCTGTTCAATATACAATTGATAGACAGTACCAGCCGTATCATTAACTAATTGAACAAAACAGAGATATCAATCGTTTTCAAAAGAACAGAACAAATTCGTTTTTCTTGTCTTACGATTTCGAAGAATATTTTGCCAATAAAATTGTATTCCTGTTTGATTTCTTGTTGCAATAAGATTCAATGGTTGCGAATAGATTCGTTGATTTTGACATGGTGGTCGATTTGTTCCGATCGTTTCAATTGTTTGACATGATGAAACATTAAAATAATATTGAAATGATTTTTTCGTTCGAATTTTCGATAGAATCGGTTTGATATTCAATATATATGTACAATTAAAACGTAGATCATTGAGTTGATAGAAATTATCCGTGGTAATTGCGTCTCGTCGATAGCAACATGTTGGCACATCGGAATAACATTGCGTTTCCATCCAATGAATATCAAATTGTTGAAAACGATAGTCAATGATTTTATTCCATGAAATATTGGTTTTAATTTGCCCATTCGTGAAGAATGATTTTGAAATTTGAAAGTTTTTTATTGAAAATAATTCGTCTTCGTAGTTGAATTGAATTGTTGTTGGTTGACTTGTTTGAATGATCGTATCTTCGGAGATTATTAATGAACGAATCTAATGAACAATCGATTTTTTGTTGTTTATTTATTTTCGTCAAAAAGAAAAGAGTCGATCTACTTGAAATAAATATGATGAATGAATTGATAAATACGGAATGGTCAATTCTAATGGATGTATAAACGATGATACATCGATTGTATTGACTGTTGAAGATGGATCATTTTGTATTTGCCATGATATCTAAATAAATCGAACGGAATTGATGAACATGAGAGAGAAACATAGGATGATTGTTTAGATTATACTTGATATCCATTGATGGGCATATCGACTGACTGCCAGGATAGAGTGATATTGATTAGATTGGAATTGATTTGATAATCTTTGACGAGAAAATTCTTCGGCATTGGAATTTTAGATAAAAATCTTCGGGAATCATTTTCTATGACAAAAACAAAAAAAAACGTTCGAGTGAAAAAGATGTTTTTATTAAAATTACTCGAATTTGAAGATAAACGAAATGGTTGAGTTGTAGTTGAAAATGGCGAATAGCCGTGTCGTGTAACTGCAGCAACACGAAATCGATACCATCGATTATCTCTTTGAATATTTCGAATAATTGCTTTCGTATGCGAAACTTCTTCTTTGACAAAACCCCATTTCGAAACGATTTCTTCTTGATTCGTTTCCGTTCTCGGCGTTGTCCATTGTGCTTCGACAACGTAAAAAATCGGCTCAATATTAATCATTTGATCAGCATTCCATTTCAATCGAACAGTCCGTCGACTTTTTCGTTCAATTGCTATGACATCTTTCGGTTGTGGAATATCTTCTGCAAACAAAAACAAATGTCTGTTATTTTTTCTCACATTTATCATCTGATCGCGTGCAGTTTCAAGGCTAATTATCAAGTAGCGTCTTTTTCTTCAATCTGTCAATCATTAGGTCTCATTTTACTTGTGTGATGGCATCCGAGACACACACACACACACCTGTAAATGAATCGATCAACTTACCGAAACAGTCATTCAATGGCGAACATGATGATGATTGACAATCGTCTAGAACGAGAGAGAGAAAGAGCGGGGTGAGAATGTCCATTGGATTATTCGAGATGTCTTCGGGCTAATTTTTCGAATGACATTTACTTTTTTTTCTTGTCGAACTACTCGAATTTCTTTCTTTTCTTACCTGTCAAACAATTGGCTTGTTGTTGATAGAGCTTTTGAATAAAAATACAACTCCGATGACATTCATCAGTTCGAAACTAAAAATAGCAAAAAAAGAACATGAGAAAATTGATCCTTGTCAATAATCGTTCATTTGGTTCGATCGATATGGATACGCGTCTTTCTGGTCTATTTATTTGTTTCATATTCATTTTCCATATCTGTTTTTTTGCTCTATCATAAATATACACACAGTTGTCGACATCGTTCTCTCATCACAATGAACGTATCGTCTTTCTCTCAGTTCTTGTTGTTTTTTACTATCGATAATGAGCTTAACAGATACGAGGTCAAGATTTCAATCGCTCACATATGAAGAAAAAAAGATACATGGTGATGACTTACTGTAGAACAGATTGCTTGACAACTTTCTTGACTGGATAAGAGGAGTGGCGGATCTAAGTCACATGGGAGTAGACACTAGAATGTACATAAAGAAACAACGAATACATTCGTTTGCATATTGATCACAACAACAAAAAAAAGAAGAAGAGAAAAGAATTATCCGATTTCCGAGTAGTCTGTAGTAGTTTGTCGGTCATTAAGAATTCTTTTCCTTCATAATTGAATTAGCCAGAGATTAGACTCTCTAAATTCTCATTAGATGCTCATGACAACTAGCTATCACATGAGATAATCATACTTTTCTTTTTGTTTCGTCTTCTCGTTTTTTTCTCATTCACTGCTTCGTTCTATTCATTCGGACAATTAACTTACCGAGCTACATGTGATAAGGCGTGGACAACGTTCCCAAATGGATCGCCATGGTAGAGTCAATGCATTTGTCGTCTAAAAATATAATCATAATTATTGAAGACATTCAATCGATCGTTGATTTCTTATCGATTTCTTTTGTCAAATGATTAGTCACATAATTATAATGTATGTCAAAAATGTACATATGAGAAAATAAAATTGAACAGACAGATCGTACAGTTTGAAACAAAAATACATTTGATTGTCGTTCATTTCTTTTTCTTTTTTTTTCGAAACGAAGGAAACAGTCAAATAGTACTAATTTACTCATTTAATTAAGTTAAAATCAACATCATTAGAAACGTTTTGTTATCAGTCTCAATTTTCGATCTCGTCTTTTATATATTTATTTAGTGTCTTGTCATCAGATTGAATGAACAAATGATTTGTGTTAGACGAGACACCTCATCTGTAAAGATAACAAAAATACATTTCTATCGAAAGAGAGAAAGTTTAAACTAAATGAGAATCGGAAGCACCTGTATGCATTTGTTTGTATACGACTAACACCTTCGTTTACAATGTTTTTTCAGTTAAAATTGAAGCAAATCAAAATGATAAATGTATAGAAAAATATTCGTTGAACAAATTTTGTTTGTTCAATAGCTTAATCAACGAAAATAAAGTGAATGTACACACCTTGAGGCTTAATTGAACATTTCTCAAAAAAAATCAAGATGAAAAGAAAGGTGTTTATAATGTTCCTATATTTGACTAAAGAGGAGAAACAAATGAATTCTAATGTCTTCATTAGAACTATCAAAAGTTGTTCTCTTTGAATTTCGATTTATGCATTTATTTTCCGTCGTTTTTTCTTTCGTTATGACTCGGAAAAATGAGTACCTCGGGAGAAGTTTAATCAAACAAACAAATCAACATCGTGCTCGATTGTTTTCTTAACCTTGCTGGAAAAGTCCATTCGTCTTATTCTCGGACGTACAACACACATTCTTTGCTCAGCATGCAAAGGAGCACAGGTGAAAGACTCACTAGGTGGTCAAAGACTAATCTTGAGTGTCAATTATAGATAAGACATAAGAAGAAAAGTACTCGATCAAGGCTCTTTTTTTGATCTTACCAGTAGACGTTTCGATTTTTCACGATTAAACATGTTTGGTACGGATCGTTGTTGCTGTTGATGATGATTTCGATATTCGTATAAACAACGAGCTTTGCATTGTGCGGATATGAGGGAATTATATCGATTATTATTATTATTAGCTAGATCAGTAGCTGATGATGTTGTCATTGAACAAATTAATAGGAGAAAATAAATCGTAATAATAAACGGATTCATCATTGAATATGTTTGTTGATTAATCTAGCGAAAGAGATCGTTGGATATAGAAACGTATGTGGGCAGTTTGATAAGATCAAACGTTGAAATGAAAAAAAAAGAAAAAGAAAATTAGCTACTGCACAACGTATATATGTGCTCGTATGGCTCGCGATTTTTCCAATATGTGAGACGATGAGGATAGTGAGTGTGCGTTGTTCGTCCTGCTTGCCTCCCTCCCTTCACTGCATGATTTCTCCTTCTCTCCTTCTCCTCTTTCTTGTTCTCTCGCTCTCTCTCGTATTCGTTTCTCTCTCTATCGTTCTCTTTTTACATCCATCGTTGTCCGGTCTATTTATTTTTTGAACTCGACATTAGCATATAGGAGAACTGTACATTTGGACAATATGAGGAAAAAGAAACCAAGAACAAAAAACTGATTCCATCGTTGCCGATCATTATATGTATATACACACAATTGTCCTATGTCCGGTAAAATGATTGTACTAGTTAATGTCCAATATTGTACATTTCAATGGATTGGAATCAAATTCAAATAAATAGGATCAGAGGACTCGTATCGTTCTACTAATTGAAAACGAACGGCTATTGATATATCATAAAATTTCATTTTGACGTTTGACACGTTGATTCGCATGTAGTCTCGTTAATTTTTGATCACTCAACAAAAAAGAAAAAGGAAACTAAAGAGACAAACCGACCGCATGCATTTTCTCTCGATTGAACAGGAAGTGCAGTTCGCGTTCAATCTTCAGGTAATTGTATATGTACGATGGAATGCATTGCTTTTTCAAGTGCTTGTTGCCGATCGCCATATGGACAGATTTTTCTCTAAATGACAATGACGACGGACGTGATGGTGAAGGCTAGTTTAAAATTCAAGTAGCCGGAAATATGTGTGTATATGTGTAAATCAATGCAGAAAAAACAATGCTTCCTTCGTTCTATTTCACGATTTCGAATTGATCATTCAAGTAGACGAGTAATCAATCCATCTTTCTTTTTTTTCTCGTTTTTTTTGTTCTTTATTAATTCATTTCTTTTTTTCTTCTTTGAAATAAGAATGACATAATCCTTTTGTCGCCTGTTTTTAAAGTGGTTTCTTTCTCATTGTGAACACCTTTGAAGAGAAATGTATATAAAAAAAATGCCGTTTCCCGTCTATATATTTTATCATCGTTCAATAATAATAATAACGATGATGACAGATCTAGAAAATCGAATTGGAGATGTGAGATGTATGAGAGAGGAAAAAATGTCACGCAAATTAGTTCCTCCTTTTTCTCTCTTTATATTGTCCTCTCATATTAAGTGTGTTGTGTGTGTGTGTGTATATATGATCGATTCATA
>Ga0097678_1002950_pt1 | contig 12289 bp, 12 predicted proteins | sample ThiBiot_500_plan_2_FD_72847 | JGI IMG/M metagenome (GOLD analysis project Ga0097678, IMG submission 72847) | Wastewater bioreactor microbial communities from Cape Town, South Africa - Thiocy_expt_500_plan - 1398105537976 (version 2) (version 2) ...
AGGAGCGCTCGGAATTGAATGTAGAGCTAACGACGAAGAATTGAAACAATTATTGCAAGTAATTAATCACAAAGAGACGTGGATCAAGTGCCGGGCAGAACGAGCATTCATGCGCACGTTACAAGGCGGATGTCACGTGCCTGTAGGCGTTAGAACTACTTTAGAAGGTGAAACTGTGCATCTTAAAGGTAGAATATTAAGCTTGGACGGATCTCAATGCGTTGAAAGCGAGAAAAAAGGAGTTATTGTGGACGCAGACAAAATTGGCAAAGAATTGGCGCTAGAATGTTTGAATAACGGTGGCGCGGATATTCTTGCGTCACTACCAGCGCGACAAAAATAAATTTAGAAAAGAGGAATAAATCACCGCCCTGTCAGATATTTTAGATAAAAATAGTTCAAATTTGCCAAACTACATAGTACAATAATCATGATTATCACCACTTTTTTTTATGGTGGTCTGCTTGCTGGGGGACAGCTTGTGTTAAAAAAAAAAAAAATCGATACATGTGTAACTAACTGGTTATGCTATTATTTTATTTTTTTGTCGTTCAATACAAGCACAACATCACCTTTGTAATATTGCTAATTATGCCCCCTTCTGCTGGTGTTTTCGACTGCTACAAGCTCTTAAACCGCGGATGCTTCACTCGCGCGGTTGTTTTTCAGATCCTATTCGTTATAGGATTTTTTGTTTTATTTGCCGTAGCGCTAGCTTCCTTCCAGAACACGCAGACGCTACCAAAAGAAACAGTGGAGATGAAGAGAAATATAACCAATCCTGGAGCAGATGTCGTTTTGTTCTCCTCAAAGGTCACCATTGTTGGTATCGACCCTCAATCAAACGCACTTCGTCTCACTGCTTCCGTAACGCCTGCTGATGATTTTACTGACTCTCAAGCAAGAACACTTGTTGGATTTGTGTTCTACGTGGGAACTGCAACGGCCACTGCAGCAGTCGGTGGAAATGCAGACTTGACCATCTCTACGCAAGTCACCTTGAACGGTATGTTATTATCTCCTGTCGAATGAATTATATTATTTTTTTTTCGTTAAATAACGACTTTTTCTTTTTTAGGCGATATTTTGAACTATCCGTTTGACGAATACGTAGGAGATATTGATATTGGCGTTTACACCACCACCAATGCCTCGCTAACCGTCGATTTTGACTCTACTTTGACGAATAATCCAGTTTATGGATTTGAGTTTGAAGTTTTAGAGGTCGTTAACCCTCTTGAGTAAGTCAGGCGCTATATAACGCTCTTATATCACAATCATGTTATAATAACCTTTCATATTAGCTCTAGCTCATTCTTTACAATTCGATCAGTACGCACTACAATTTTCAAGATCTATCCAGGATTCATGATCGTCGCTTTTTGGATTGTTATTATCTCCATGGGCTACTTCACCTGCAACATGGTAATTTGGACGACAAAGAAGGTCGATCCGCCCATTGTCGGTGTGTTCCCAGGTCTTTTATTCGCCTTGCCCGCTTTCAGAAACACCGCGCCTACGAGTCCTCCTATTGGCTGCTTATTGGACTTTGCAGCCTTCTATTGGGCCATGCTCGTAGCTATCTGTTGCCTGGTCGGGATATTGTTCCGTTACATTTCGCAACCCAATGCGCCTGCCGCCGCAAAGAAGTAACGATGAATTGTTCAGGTCATTATTAATTGCAACACACTCATGATTTATCGAAGAGAATTTTTCAAATAGCTCCGTGGTTGTCACCCAATCCAGTGTATTAAAACAATAAACTTGAGTGCACTAAACAGCACCCAGGATGACATTTGAACTGCTCGAACATAGGATTTGAAGATATAATAAGTATTGTTATTACATGAGTTTTGATTGCAATATTCCCCAAGAATCATACTTCGTTTGTACGAGTTAAATGGATGAATGAAACACATTTTATTAACGGTTTGATAATCGGTTGTTGACTTATTGCTCTTGTTCCGGTTCATCTTCAGCTTCGTTACTTCTATTTTTGGTATTCAAGTCAATCAATTTGTTGCTTTCTCGAACAATTTCTTCAATCGAAACACGACCTAACAAATAGATATTAATTAGACCTCAATGATATTGTATAATAAAATATTATATGTATTATTATTTAAAAACAAATAATAGCGAAATAATTTTTTTGGCGGATGTAACGTACCTCGCAAATTTATAAAATTCGCAACATTTTGCAACTCTTGCGGGGTGATAAAAATAAATTTTCCTCGATCGTCAATCACACCAGTCAATTTTCCTTCTTGTTCGAGTTGATTAATCTTCGCAATGATATCTTGCGTCTTCAAATTGAACTTTGATGATAAGTCTTCTAAAAACGAAACCTTCTCTTCAGTTACATATTCGATCAGTTGCTTAGACAATTCTTCGTCGCTCATTCGTTCTTGAGACTCGGATCCGGTACCCTGGTACATTCTTAGAAATTACGCTCTTATTTAAAGCTCAATGCTTTGTAATATATTGAATATTATATGTACCTCGACGCTAATAAATTGCTTCCAAGATTGATATTCCTCTTCCTCTTTTTTCTCTTTTTCAACTCTAATCCGCTCGAGTTCTTCCTCCTAGAATAAAAATCACGTATTAATCCAAAAACCCTCTATAATAAACGACGTTACGTACTCTTTTGCGTTCTTCTTCCTCTTCCAACCGCTCTTTCTCATCACGTTCTTGGCGCTCTTGCTCTTCTCGTTCAAGTCGTTGTTTTTTCAATTCTTCTTGTTGCTACAATAATATTATTATTAGTACTAATCTTAATAATATATGTATCAATTGTTTTGCGTACTTGTCGCATTTGCGCCCGTTCTTCTTTCAATTGCATTTTAAGTTGCTTCTTCTTCCCGACTTTTTTCATCTTGACTCCTTCAGCACCAGCTACTAGTGATATACTCATTAGTATCATAAAATGTCACGTATTATGTTTTAAAACCTCAAAATTAACAAAATAAAAATTTGTGCGAGCTCGTTATGTTACGCGAAATAAGTAAGAGTACCATCGACTCTAATACCACTATCGATCATATAATATACTCACCATTATCACCTTCATCACCACTATCGGCCTCTTCGATGTTATTATTTACATTGTTAGGCGCGACATTGACGTCAGCAGCAGGTTCTTGTTGACCGACATTTCGTCGACGAACATTCATGCGGCCCAAACCTCCAGCTGGGCGGCGTCGAGCAGCTCTGTCGACCCGCTATAATAAATCAATAAATATCAATAATTTTGAAAATAATAAATTAAATGGAGCGTCAATCACTCTTGATCACTTAACTAAAATTCGTAAATTTAAAAATAATACATACTCGTTAATTATTATCCAATGTATAATTTATTTGTTATACTTGTACGCTTGATAAGCTAATTAAATAAAAATGGATGTGACTTACGTTTTCTTCCTCTTCTTCTCCGCTAGACTCCTCGCCGGCCTCATTAATATTAACATTGTTATTATTTACACCTTGTCCTTGCCTTGCATTAATCGCCGCTTGTTGCTCAACTCGTCCGGTGTATTTCCAAACGAAGATCAACAAACTCGCGATCAGGACGAAAGAGAAGGCCACGATTATTAAATATACTGTAGAGTTGATGAACATCATCTTGTAGACTTCTACAGTTACTTTCTCTCTGCTCCAAAACCTTCCGGCTTCATCACAAAAAAAAAAAAAAAAAAAGGGTGCTAAATAAAATTGATATTTTTCACTGCTTTGGCGTTCGTTTCAAATCCCCGCTGTTTTACTAACATTACATATAGAATACCACGTAATAAACATAATGACATCTCGCGTGGTAGTCCTCGGTGCCGGAATTAGTGGCTTGTCTTCGTGCCACTTTTTGAAGAAATATCAAGCCAAATCAAACAAAGATATTGACACAAAAATTATGGAAAAATCCAATCGAGCCGGAGGGTCAGTATTTTAATCTTTTTTACTCAGATCAACCACAAAAAAATTTTCTTGGGTTACTTCGACCTTCTCCATAAAGTATTTATTGCATTCTAGTTAACGTGTGAATAGATGGATTGACACGACGGTAGAAAATGGTTGGCTTTCAGAGCACGGACCTAGATCCATCCGCAGTAAGTAAACTCACCGTAACTTGCCAACCCCCCTTTTGGATTTTCCATCACTATCCTGATCCTAACATACTACTAATATAGGTGCTAACGCAATAGCAACATTTGAGATGATTAGCGACCTGAAATTAACATCTGATATTATTACCGCTGATACAACTTCAAAAACGAGGTAATAAAGCTCGTGATGCGAAATTTTGTATTGACAATATTACGTAGGTACATTTACGTTAATGGAAAGCTTAATACAGCGCCAAGCGGTCCTACAGCTGTTCTGACAAGCTCTCTCGCGCGACGAGTTCTCATAGATGTGGTCAAAGAGTTCTTTAACAGGACCAAAGCCACGTCAGATGACGAGTCCATCGGTAGTTTTATCAGTAGAAGATTTAGTCCCGCTTTTGCGTCAGATCTGGTCGCACCTATGGTGATCGGAATTTTTGGAGGCAATATTTCCAAATTATCGGTTAAATCTTGCTTCAACTTATTGTGGGACCTCGAACAGAAGTACAATGGTATTACACGAGGTATGCTAAAGCTCCCTCAGCAGCCAAAGATAACACCCGGCGAAGAAGATATGAAATATTTGACTATGATGCGAGATGTACAACACAAAGGCGGAATATTTTCGTTTAAACAAGGTCTCGGAGAGCTTCCGAATGCATTAGCATCAGCTTATCAAAAGGACATACTATTCAATACAGCACCGACTAAGATCGAATTCGACCCGACCAGAAGATCTGCTACACTAATGATAAACGGCAAAGAGCCACTTCAAGCCGATCATATTATAAGTTCTATACCATCGTTTGAGCTTGCCAAGCTTATGCAACCACATAACGAAGAATTAGCAAAAGTTTTGAACGAAATTCCGTGGGTCAACATGGCAGTCATTAACTTCGGCTATAATGATCGTGTGTTGCCCAAAGATGCTCACGGATTTGGATATTTAATAGCTCCGAAAGAGAAGGCCAGAATTCTTGGTGTTATCTTTGATTCGGACACTTTTTCAAAGCACCAACAAGATCCCAACCAAACTCGCTTGACTGTGATGATTGGTGGCGATAGAGACAATCACGAAACTGTTCCTGATGTTTTAAATATGACAAACGACGAGTTGGTTAATATCGGACGCGAGTACTTGCAAAAGCACCTGAACATCCAGCGAGCACCAGATCACATCTCAGTCAAAATTTGCGAAAACGCCATTCCTCAGTATACAGTAGGCCACTCGAAGCGATTGCAGCAAATAGAAGAGATTTTATCGCGAGAATTCCCGCACTTGCACATTGCCGGATCCAGTTACAACGGCGTTAGTGTAGTTAATTGTATTTCAAGCGGAAAAGCTGCTGCGCTCAAAATTTGTAAATAAAAACAGTGGCAACAACCTTTGGGCTCAATCACGCTTATTTGCAGTATTTCGCGCCAAGATCCCGATCCCCCGATGAGACTTCCAAAGTACAACATTACCTCTAATTTTTTCAAACGGTACTTTATATTAAAGTCCCACGAGGTACGTTCAAGAAATTTCGACTTTGAATAATTTTTGAAAAGCGCTATCACCACACTACCAAGATTCCTTTATAATAGATCATTTATATAACTATGAGATATCTCATAAGGTCTATAATTGGCGTAACTGCTGTAGCAGGTGGCGGGCTAATTTGGTATCGAGTAAGCTAGATCGCTCTTTGGAAGCGCTGAATAATTTAATTATTTTTCGTTTAGGTAAAGAACAACAAAGGTAATAATTCTACCACCAAAAATGTTAAAAATACGAAGGTACGCGAATACTTATTTTATTTACTCAAATTCTATCTGGCAGTTACTTCAACCTGGACAAGATTGAATCGAATTTAGATATTATAACAAATTAATTGTATGATATCAGGTCGAATCACCGAACTATACTACGAAACCTAAAGAAGATCCACGACCGTCACCTCGTCCACCCATAAATACAGCACAAAATAGGAATAACACCCCTTCTAACACTCACAATAACAAAGTAAGTGTCCAAGTAATATTTAAAAGTCTAAATACGACTTTTTTTTCACCCAGACACAAACTACCACCCCATCTGAAGGCATTTTTGAAGGAACTCGATTAAAACGTGATATTAGGGATATTTTAGAAAGGAATTAACTGCGATACTATAATTCAATGTATTATATTAAAAATATTTCGTTATTTATTTACATTGTACATATTTCGAGGTCAATTAAAACCCCGAAACTGTTTGAATCTCAAAAAAAAAGTCTTGTAGTTCAAAAATAATACACTTATTTGCACGTGTTAGTAATCTCTTGCAACTTGCCCTTCGTAGTAGCAGGCTTAGTAACAACTTTCTTGCCAACAGCACTCAAATTTTCTTTCTTAGCTTGTGCAGCGCTAACCGAAGTCTTCTTAGTGGCTGCAGTCGTCTTCGTGGTAGCAGCAGGCGCGGCCTTCTTAACTACAGGAATATTCTCTTGAGATGCAGCCAAAGGAGCTTGGATCTGGCTCGAAGATTGGTTCAAAGGAATGGCCGGGCTAGATGCCGACAAAACAATCAAATCTTTTTCGTCAGTGCGAGGAGCAGGTGATTCAAATTGTTCAGTGGTCTCCATCACAGGCGAGGCAGGTTCAACAGGTGATGCCTCTCCAGAAGTCTGTTCGTCGACAATCCCTTGCTTTTGTCTTCTATATTCGTTGATGATAATGTCCTTAGGCTTAGAACGAGCCAACTGTTTAGGATAAGAGAATTCACGCTTCATAGGGGTGGTGCCGGTAGGAGCATAAGCAATCAAGTTGAACGACTTCACTTCGCGCTGTACGTTCTGCGCAACAGTAGCGTATTCAGACTTGAACTGTTGCGTGCTTTCTTGAGTGGCTGAAAGATCTTCAGTCCATCGCTCTGCAGCTTGAGCGAATGATTTCTTGGTCTCATCCAGGTTCGAAGTGAGATCGCGCTTTAGATCTTGACCCTCCATCTCCAACATGCTCAATTGCTCGCCGTGAGCCAAAGCAAATTGCTTGACATCGTTGTCCATTCCGTTAGCCTTCTCTTCAGTCGAAGATCGGCTGACACGTGTCAAGTCGGTGATCTCTTGATTGTGACGCGCCAATTGTTTTTGAAGTTCATCGATTCGACCGCCTGCGGAAGAAATCGCAGAATCGACGCGGCCAGAATTCTCAGAAATTTGATTGACAAAGTTGGTTTGGCTCTCCCTGATAGCCGTAGAAGACTCGCAAATATCTTGCAAAGCGGATGCCGCCACGTTGTTGAGTTCACCAGCATAGCTCTTCCACTCACCAGCAGAGGTCTGCAATGACGAATCAATCGTGCAGAAGGTGCGAGTGATCGTCTTCTCTTGGCCTTGCACGAACTGCTCCAACATGGCGCTGAAGGTCTTCATCATTTCACCGCGCAACTCTTCAGTCTTCATCTTTTGTTCATGTTGCAAGGCTTGGAGCTCGTTGCGATGCGTATCGAGTCGAGAGATTTGGCTGCTAAATTGAGTGTCGGCCATAGACTTGGCATTGTTCCAGAACGTTTGTTGTTGTTCAGCGAACTGTTTGACCAATTTTTGACTGGCAGCCATATCTCCTTGACGAGATTCAGTCCACTTGCTCATTTCTAATTGTTGGCTCTTCAACGATGCATTGAGCTCTTCGAATAACTGTTTAGCAGTATTGTTGAACTCTTCAACGGTACTCTTAATATTGAAGTCGTGTTGCTTCTGTTGTTGACGGACTTGAGCAATCTTAGTTTCGGTTTGGTCTTGGTAGTTTTGAACAATATTGCCCAAGTTTAGTTGCGTGGACGAAACTAACCGCTCCAAATCTTCAATACGAGTTTGCAAAGCTTGCATTTCCTAATTAATAGGTTAAATATACGTCTCATTGTCATTTACGGGCATAACCAGTCTTACGCTGTTCTTGCGCTCAACAAAGTTGGCAATGTTATCCTTGAGGTCTTCGTACTGATTGGTCTGCTTAGAAACAAATTCCTTCAATTTCTGTTCGGTCTCTTGAGCGCGTTCCAACAAAACTTGACGGAAATCGTCGACTTTATTGGTGTTCTTATTTTCGAGTTGATCCTTACGGTCTAAATAATTGCGCGACAAGGTCAGGCTCCTCCAATTATCCATTAAAATAAATAAATATCGCACTTACCAATTTTGGAGAACAAACCACCAATGTCGCCAACGGTGCTGGAGATAGTGCCCAACAGTACGTTAGCTTCCTTGTGGAATTGAGTTTCCACACGCTCGTGCTCGGAAACAACGTGCTTGTGTTCGACAAGGTCTTCTTTAGTAATACCCAATTCATCTTGAGTAATCTTGAGCTCTTCAGAGGTCTTGACCAAAGTAGTCTGAAAAAACACGTTAGATCCATTAAAAATTCGTTGCTTGTAGACTGTCGTACCTTAGTCTCCTCGTACTTCTTGGTGGTTTGGGTGAGCTCGCGAGTCTGTCTTTCGAATAGTTCTTGAACTTCGGATAATTCTTTCTCCTTCATTTCAATCTTCTCGGTCAAAATAATTTCCTTCTCCTTGAACTCGGTCAACTCTTCTTGAAGTTTGTTGTAAGTCTCGGTCGGCAAGTAGACGCCGATCTTATAACGCATCGCCTCGAGTTGTTGTCGCAACTCGCGAAGTTCGACGGAGTATTCTTTGATCATTTCGCGCTTAGTCACCTTAGCGTTTGCTTCGGGCTTGTTTTTAATGTTCTTAGCGCGGTTAGCTGTTCAACTCGATATGAGACGTGGAAAAGAAATTTTACCGCCGACGTACCGTATTCTAGGGTGCTCAAACTTTCTTCAATGGAACCAGATGCAGGAGAAATAGTGGCAATAATGCACGTCTTGGTAGTACCGCCAAGAGAGTCTTGCAAAAGTCGGGTCAATTTACTCTCTCTGTCAATAAAATTAAACGTAAATATTGAATAAAAAAAAAAGGGCAATTATTATCGACTCACCTATAGGGAATGTGAGGTGAGTTGTCAGTGAGGGCGGTAATGACACGACCAAGAGTCAGCAAGCTCTTGTTAATCATACCAGCTTCAGCCTTACGCTCGGCCTTAGCATCGGCCCCACTGCGGCCAATATTTTCAGATCCAGCAAGATCGACCAAGTTCAACTTGCCAACCTTTAAGAGATCCTCACCCTCTGGGTTGGTCTCTTTGATGTGAAGGGTAATAGAAAATATGCAATGAGAACGACTGGAGTTTTTGTTCAATTTGGTTTCGGCGGATCTTCGCTCTTCGCAGCTGCGTTCAAGAACAGTAAAGATATCTTGAGGAGCATACACAACAACCTCTTCTAAACCAGCGACGGTTACTCCTTGAGTTCCAGGAGCATCGTACAGTTTCAAGTTTGAGTTGCCAGGATTGAGAAGATCGCAAAGTTCTTCGTTATATAACTCCGTGGGAGACCTTGACGCAGTAGTCAGAACCAGTCTTCTCCAACTCGTCGAAGATGTGGTTAACGGCGCGTGTAATAATACCAGCATGATGATTGTTCTTCCAGCGTTGTTCTGGATTTGTTCCGCTCGACAAACCTTCCATGGTATACGTTTTACCAGTACCAGTCTGTCCGTAAGCAAAAATAGTGCAGTTGTAACCCTTTAAAACCTCCTCGACTAAAGATTACGTTAGAGATTTCGACAGGAATTTAGGACGGTACTCTCAATGTTGGACCTACCGATCGGAGCAACACCGGCATTATAAATATCTCTTTGAGTGGAAGTGGGTCCAAATACGGTGTCGAAATAAAAGTTCTTCGCCTTGGCCTTCATAGAAACAGCGACTTCCTTTCTTTTTTCGTCGATATAAACTGCGGTGGTTTGTTTGTCCTCAGCTTCGCGAGGGTTCAAAGGTCTATTTTATATTATTAATATATGCTAGAATCGTATAATTATAATCAGAGACGAACCTGCATCTTAGCAAAACTTGAACATTCTCTTTGTTAGTGTCATCAGCTTTGTTGCCGGCTTTCTTTACAGCAGTCGACGACATTTTTAGAATATGATACACGCAGTCCTGCTCTCAAAACGATAGTTGCAATTAAAAATAACACGGTAACTAAAACAAGTACCCGCCAATCAAAATTTTTTTGCAACGGTTACTTTGCGCGGGAAAATTATTTTTGGAGTTCTCAGTGTTTAGAACAAAATAAATTTATCTGTGTACAAGCGAGGAGTAAAGAGTGCGCGCCAAACGACCGTTTAGAACTTGAACTCTTTCTGCTTCTTGGTCTTCTTGGATTCTTTGGGCGCTCCTTTGCGCTTTTTGGTATTCTCTTCGATTACGTCGCTAACATCGGCACGAACAGGTTGCTTGGACTTTTCTTGGTCAGCCTAATATAGGTGTGTTAGTAAAAAATCGAAACACGAGGGAGCTAAACGCGCATCGACTTACCAAAACTTTGTTGTATTTCTTCTGCAACTCTTCTTCAGGCAACTCCAAATCTGAAGGGTCCAAAGCAACTTCCACTTCTGCTGTTCTTTGACTCTTCATCAAGTCGAGCTTACTGCGCATCTCGTAAGTGTGCGCAGTCATCGAGGTTCCTGCAGCGCTCGCTTGTTTCTGAGGCAACACTTGATAGAGCTGCTTAGGCTCTTCAAGCATTTCCGTGTCTTCATCTTCGCGACCTCTGTGCTTTCTGAGTTCCAATTGGGCGGGTGTTTCAATGCCCGGGACGCTCTCCAATCCGCTAACTTCTTCGGGGACAGGTGGTTCAGGCTTCGTGGCCTCTTGTTCTTCGGAAACGGAACCTTCTTCCTCTTGCTCTGGCTCTTCTTCCACACCCAAGAGACCCCACAGTTGGCCTCGAGGGATATTCTGCACCAAAGAGAAAGGATCCGGCGGACTTGTGAACTCTTTCTGTACGCAAGACCGAACTGTATTAGTCTTTGATATTTCACAACCACAACCCAGATATAATTCATGAGTGTTGAGTACACCAATACTTACATCGTCTTCAACTTGGATATTACCCCACAACGGATTTCCGTAGTCGTCAACAGGTGCTTTGCCCCAACCTCCGGGATGATAACCCCACGATGCACTACGCGCAATTTGATTAGGAATCATGTCTATAGCGACGATCAATGTTAAGTATTATTTTACTTACCCAGGTGGTAATGGTGCGTTGACACCAGAGATTCTGAGTTTTGGATACGACGGAGGAGGGCCGAATCGTTGCATATTGTACAACCATGGAGGTGGCTGTCCGTCTCTAATACCAAGTGCTGCCTTGAGCTCTTCGCTCAACACTCCAGGTCGTTTTTCTTTTAATTTAACTTCAAATTCTTTGCCTTCGTAGTACAATTCACCAAAGTTTGTCAAAATTGGCTTAGTTTGATGCCTGGAGGTAAAATAATTAAACCCTTTGCGCATGTGGTAATGTCTATTTGGTTATTTACCTCAGAAACGCATCGCGCATAACGTCGTAATCGAGATCGAGTCTTCCAATCTTTGGTTGCAGTCTCTCTCGGGACTTTGTCTTTAATTTTGACTCTGCGTCTTTTTCTAACATTGACCCGCGTGCATCCATAATGCCAGTGGCTTTAATGAAGTGAGGGAGTTCAAATGGAGGCTTTTCTATACCTCTTTTGCCCTACATCAACAAGTCAAATAAAATAAAAAAAAATCAATAATAATTGTATATATTTCAACGAATATTTAATACGTAGCTCGAGATAAAACACCAGAAAAAAATATTTGCTATTTTTCAATAAACAGAAAAAAAATTATTTCTCTAGTTTAACTGTAATAACGATCGCTTACCTGTAAATACTTTCTCTTTTGTGCCCAGTGACGAGGGACAGGCACGGCATTTCTGTAACCCTTCAAGTGAACGAGTAAAAATGGATCAGCAGCAGAGCAATCTTGAATCTCAACCAATTCTGGCTTTTTGACGATCGTCTTCAACAATGCAATATTCACACGTCTCATTTCTCTCTTTTTACGCTTTGAAAGCTTCGGTTTATCAGATTCTGATTCCTCATCTTCAGCCTCTTTCTTTACTTCTGGTGGATTTGCTGCAGGTTCTGGAGCTTCCTCTTTACCTTCTACAATTTTAACCTCTGTCTTTTTATTTTTACCGAAATTATTGAATATTTGAGCGAACTCTTGATAATAAGGATCTTCAGTTTCGAGCATCTCGAGCGGATTCGATGTCACATATTCCACATCTACATCTTG